>Ga0129331_1399467_pt1 | contig 32991 bp, 12 predicted proteins | sample CPBNA1_4_FD_105426 | JGI IMG/M metagenome (GOLD analysis project Ga0129331, IMG submission 105426) | Freshwater to marine salinity gradient microbial communities from Chesapeake Bay, USA - CPBay_Spr_31_0.2_RNA1 (Metagenome Metatranscriptome) | ecosystem: Environmental > Aquatic > Marine >...
AAATGATATATCGTATAACTGGTTAGTGCCGTCAACAAAATATGTAAATTGGTCACCACCTGTAGTACCAGATATTCCTTGTATGACTACATTACCTGCGCTTAGAGTTAAAAACTCTTGATGCTCACCTGCCATAGATGGAGTTAGGTTGCCTGTGCCGAGTGTTCGTGTTGAGTATTTTGGCTGAACATTATCGTATTCACCTTCTACTCCAGTAAGATTTTTAAACTGCATTCCAGCAATAGGGGCGGTTGATGAATTATCTATAACTGTTGTTCCTGCTACTTTAATTGCCATAATTAGAGTCCTGGTCCTGGGTTAAATCCTACCGTTGGCCCGTAATTACAAAATACACTTACTCCACTTACATCGGCTGTTGAATAAAAAGTACCTTCATTACATACAATTTTAATTCTAAAATCTGGATCCGAGGAGTTAAAGGTTGCATAAGTATGAGAATCAGTACCTGAACTTGAATCTACTTCTGCTGACCAACCAAAGAATACTTGTGACGAATTACAATCATAATAAGTTCCTGCGTTGAGTCCATCATCAGTTGGTAGAGGCCCGTAACTTTGTCCTGAATTGCTTCCACAATTAGAACCTGAACAAGCTTGTGAGCCTGGATTATACTGAACTTGAACTGATGTTATTCCAGTAAGGCCTGTATAGTTTGCATATGAAGTAGTTTGAGTAGAACCTTCTCTTGAATTCCCATGTCCGTGAGTTACATTAACTCTATTATTTGCTGCATTATGTATAAATGATATCCAAGCTGCGGCCCACGGTGTACCTGACCCATAAGAACTATCTTGGTTGTCCCAGCGATCTGCCAATCCATCTAAGAAATTTGAAAATGAAGATGATGGAGCACTAACCGCATCAAAAGGTACAGCGGTACATCTTGCCACACCGTCAGGCCATATTACACCATTAATTGTCCAATATCTGTCGCTTGACCAGGTTGGTGTTGTTGTAAATGCAAATTGAGAAACAAAAGTTGGAGTATACCCAGTAGCTGAACGGTCTAAGTATATAGTAAAATGACTGCCGAAGTGGCCTGCAGAAAAAGCCCCAGCAGGACTAAAAGAAAACTGCAAGTTTTGAGTCATAACAAAAGTAAATACAGAATAACCTTGGGCTGCGCCTATTACTCCGTCGTCACTATCACCTATTGTTACTGCACCACTTGCTGGAATTGTTTGTACATCTGGATGGAAGTTTGTAAAGTTAACATCATCAAAGAATGTTGCGTTACCATCAGATGTACCGATAAGTTTAGCATCAGTAATTACTGGTGTCCCAGCTATTTTAATTGCCATCTTCGTCTCCTAGACTATTAGCGTTTAAATAAATTATAGTTTTATTTATACATTAGTCTCGTCGTTCGATGTCATCTTCTGATAAAATATCTCCAAGCCATACTTCAATTACTTTCGCAGGTTCCGTTCCTACGTTTGTTGCTTTATGCCAACAGCCTTTTGGAATGTCAATACTTTGACCTTCCCAATAGATACGAGATTCTGTTAAGCGATTACCATGGTCAAGTTCCATTAATATAGAACCCTTTACAACATGCCAATGTTCAGATCTATGCTTGTGTTTTTGGTCGCTTAGTGATTGTCCTTCGTCAAAACTTAGTTCTTTAACTCGCCATGAACCATTTGAATCTAATACTTTATATGTTCCCCATTTACGTTGAGTCGTAGGTTGAGACCATTCTTTGAGTATCCAACTTGATGAATTCTTTTTATCTTCTCCACCAATTCCAAACTCAAACTCAATACCCTCTACTGCCATCTCAGGGATGTTATCTGATGTTCTATCACCACCGTTTACAAATATAATAGTATCTGAAGGATATAAAAGTTTAACTTGTTCTAAGCAATGTATCGCGCTTTCATCCGAATCGTCAAATGAAATTACTTTATCAACGCAAGCAAGTTCTGAAACAATAGCTGCTCTTTCTTCAAACGGCATAAAGAATTTTCCTTTCTTTCTTATAAGCCATTCATCTGAATTTACACCAACAATTAATTGAGTACCACTTAGAGAAGCATCTTTTAAATATTGAATGTGTCCTGAATGAATTGGATCAAAGCCACCTGTGGCAACTACTGTAATCATTATTCTTCCTCTTTAATAGGTCCCATCATATAGTCAAATACAAAATTAGTATCTTTCTTTGCTATCATTTCTTTTGGAATATCAACAACGTCTGGGTGATAATACCAATCTTCGTAAGGGTAACCAACTTCATGGAAACCAATGTTTGAAACAGCAAGTTTATACCCAGCTCCTTCAAGAATCTTTTTCGCGGCAAACTTTTTATCAGTACCTAAACGATAAGAATCGTGTTCAAAAGTAATAACACCAAATTTAAATTTATCAAGTGGTAGCCTTTCTAATACAGCCATCGAATAATCGTCACAATCAATTTGTAAATAATCAATAACTGGATCTACACAATGTAACTTAAACAACTCTTCATAATCAATTGCTGTTGCATCCGTACAAATAACGGTATTATTTCTTGCTTCTTTAAATGCATAACATAGACCATCGTCAATATCAATTGAGATACCTTTCCAACCAAACTTGGTTTCAAGCAGTGCAGTATTATTGTGAACAAACGGACCACCCGATCCAATCTCTAAATAAGAACCTTGTCTTTTACCTTTATATGCAGATAATACAAACATATCTTGGAAGTGTTTAGAATGATTAATTTTAATATCTTCAATACCATCAAACTTGTACTTAAATCTATCAAGATCAGTTTCAACATAGGGAATAATATCAGGATAGAAAATCCAACCTAACGCCTTTTCAATTTTTTCTAATAAGTAAGGTTTAAGGTTTTGTTTGTGTTTTAGATTGAAGAATAACTGTTTACCATCTTGTTGACCTGTAATAGACCATTTAGATAATGCTTGATAGTATTCTAAATCTTGAGTACCAGGATATAGAAGTTCTTCATTTTCTGTCGTGGCATGTTGAGTGGCCAATCCTAAATTTGCGTGTAATAAACATCTTTTCCAAGCTCTCATTTTTTCGTAAATAGTACATAAGTGATAATGAGCTTCAGGTCTTTCTGGTAATAACGCGGCTGCGTCAAGGAAAGCGCCTTCAGATGTATGGTTCCTATCTCTTTGTCTATCGTAACAGAGACCAATACCAATTAATGATTTGTATTGAAGATTTTTGTCTTCAGTGATATCAGCTGCTTTAAGATATAAAGATACACCCATAGCACCATTTTCTAATTTATCATATTCTTTTGCCAAATCGTAAATCTTAAAAGGATTCTTTGAATCTAAAATATGAGCTTCTAGTTTTTGTTGTAAATTCATAATTAACACCTGTTCACAAAGTCAAAGAAAACATCTTGAGGAATTTTTAATAAGAACGTACCATTGTCTTGATAACCAAAAGCAATAATAATATTACCTTCATAGAATATCATTCCTGTGGCAAACTCAATATTATATTCACTTCCTGTTGTTGGATCAATTTGACTACCTAAGAAATTAAAGTCAGATGTCCATTTTTCTAAATTCCAATCTTTATCCCATATAAGTACTCTATGATTATAATGACCATCTTTGCGTCCAAAGGCATCTTTATTTAAATCAACCTCGTGAGTTAATGTCATTCTTCTACCTTCACCAATTGGCCATACCTGAGTACCGCCACGAAGATCTCTACATATTTCTGTCCTAGAAACAACATTTGATTCTGGTGTTAAATGAACTGTTGTTGTCGTTTTTGTTTTAATATCAAATTTAACGACTTCACAAGGATTACACCATTTAACAAAGTGCCATGGCATATCAACTATAGGCATCCAGTTCTTTTCACAATATGTACCATCATCACCTGGAGCAGGAATAGGATAACGAGCAACTTCTTTCCAGATGCCATTAATATATTCTATTTCTTGTAGCTCCATTCTGCCTTTACCTTTATCGTCATAACAATCTCGACGAACTCCACAAAGGAATAAACGCCCTTCCCAATTGAATAAACGACCATCTTCAAGACCAATAAAGTTCCATGTAGGTTTTGTATCAAGTTCTGAAGTATCAATCCTACTTGCATGAATAACCTCCAAGTCACCATTTAACTCGGTCATGATATTGTAAGTAGTTAAACTTATATCGTTTTCTGGGTGGATGTATTGTAAGGGACCCCAGACATGAGGCCACTTTTTGCCTTCTGAATGGTAAAGAGTATAATTAACATGACGGATGTTCAAAAGAATCCTTCCTTCGTGTAGAAAGATGGAAGGATTCATTATCCCTGTCTCGCCAGTTAACTCTTTGGGTAGTGTAATTGGGTGTATGCTTCCGCCACGTTTTAGCGCGTAGTGCACCAAGCCGTGATGACGTAAATCATGCATGTTATCTCCATTATATAGATCAAAATTTTATTTATTCATTTAAGACCAAGGAATTGCTCTTGAACCAGCGCCTTGTCTATCTATCTTATCCTGAATAGTTGTATTATAAGAATTCATCAGTTCAGTAGATATACCTGCTTCTAGCCACCCAACAACAGTTGCTTCAGTTAAATCAGAAAAGCCAACAAAGTCTGCTTCTCCAACAGAGGCTGCTGTAAGTTTATGAAACCCCACAACGCTGCCTTTTGAACCGTCGTCTGCTGTGCCAGTTTTAACCCACTGTATTTTAACAACTGCGTTAGATAAAGTTACACCGTCACCATTAACTTGGTCGATGGTTTCTAAATTAACTATTGTCCAAGAATAAGTCATTGTTTATAACCTTATTCTGGGTCAGCTGCTGGATCTTCGCCAGGTACTGGTGTAACAACTTCAACTGCAGGTGCCCAAGGCATAACGCCATCTTCAACACTGGCTTCGTCAATCTGACTTCCAACTCTTTCAGAGATATGATCTGCATATCCTTGATCGCCGTTTACGACAGCTTGAATCCAACCTAAAACAGTTGCTTCTGTTAATTCTTCGAATGGGGCAAAAGAACCTGCTGGTACGTTAACTGCAGTGAAAGGTGTAGCGCCTGAGAACTCTCCTTCGTTACCGCTGCCATCTACTCCAACAACTTTCCAATATGTTTGAACTACAGCGCCGGGAAGCGTTGCTCCTTCAGTGTTAACTTGATCCCTTTTCTTAAGGGAGGTCACACTCCAAGTCCACGTATAATCTGTGCTAAGTGCCATTTTATTTTCTCCTATTAATAACTTAATGTTATATTTCTATTTATAATTTATTTCTATTATATCAAAAACCAGTTCATATGTCAACTGATTTATGAAAGTTTTTCAACCAACTTTGAAACCATGTCTTTCAAGTCATTAATTTCTTGTTGCTGATTATTTATAACGGTTTGTTGTTCTTTAATTGCCTTGGCTAACTCTACTGCCGAAGCCAATGCCGCTCCACCATAGTTAACTGATAACGTTCCCATTTCGTCAGTGGCAGTTATAATTGCTTCAGGTAAAAGCACTTGAAGAGATTGAGCTGATACACCAACTTGTGTACCGTTCTCTTCGTCAATACGATCATATATACCGACTCTCACTTCAGCCAAACGAGATACAAAATTTTCTGGCATATCGCGCCAGTTTTTCTTTAATCGCTCATCTGAGTAGGCAGTAATATTGCCGGAGGCAACAATAGAGTTAGAAATAGCGCAGCGAAAGCCGCCATTGTTGATGATTAACAAACCATGATCCGTGAGGTTTCCTGCTACTCCACCGGCATTTGGATGAGACCAAGCCATTCCATAAAGGTTACCAGTTGTAGTACCATCCGCAGCTAATCTATAAGAAGAACCCATTGCGAAAACATTCTGATATCTGTATGATGAATATACACCAACCAGTCCTTTACCATAGTTACCATCACAAAGAATATCACCGTAGATTCTAAGAGACGTACCAGATGAAGTTGCATCAAGATAATAATTTGTATTATCAGAATCGTAGAATACATTAGCGCGAAGATCACCACTTCCGCCGCCGCCATACATAGCGAATTCTTTCCAACCAGATATACCACCACCCCATTTACCTCTTGCCCAATACCTATTAGCGGTTGCGTTTGTAGCACCGACCATCATCCAACCGTATGCAGAACCACCATCGGAAGTTGCGTAGTGTTGACCGGATACAATACCTTGTGCGTGAATATATCCAGCACCTTGTGGATGGTCAGTACCGCCTCCCCAAATATCCCAACCAGAGAAACCAGCTTTCCAAGCGTTGGCCCAGGTACCAGCACCAGTTCCCCAACCAAAAGTACCTGTGTGATAGTTAGTATCACTAGTGTAGTCAGATCGAGGAGTAATCCAATGGTGTCCCCTATTCATTCTAACGTGAGCAGCATTAGTCCATTTTTGTGTGTTTGAAGTACCATTAGGATCTATATAATAGCCAGTATCATTTGTATCGTAGAAGATTGGCGCTCTGTGAGAACCAGAAGCAGTCACAACGCCCGTAAAATATGCGCCTTCAGATGCGAACGAGATTCTATGGTATGTACTACCATTATTTTTTAGTGCAAGGTGATGGCCGTAACCACTTCCATATGAATATGCCAATCCGTACATATTACCAATTGGCCATGATTCGCCAATTGTCCAAATTACCTTTTCAGCAGTACCGGTAGCGTTATAACTACCCATCATTCCGCCGTTGCCTCTAGAAACAACGTAGTTAGAGAACCACATTCTTCCAGCGAAGTTGCCTTCGTTCATGTTAGAATATGAAGCAGGATTAGTATAGTAACCGGTGTTATTAGAATCGTAATAAATGCCGGCGTACATTGCACCACCGTTGCCATCATTAACGTCGAGCATTGGTATTGTACGCCAAGCGCTCCAAGCAGACCACGCGTTACGGAAGCGAAGGTTACCAATTGGTCCACCAACCATCTGCCAACCAAGGTAATAAGCAGAATTATCTGTATAGTGATATGCTTGAGTACCTACCCAATGCGAAGTACCTGAAGGCTGGTTGGCTGGATTACCCCAAGAATCAATAAAGCCTGACCCCCAGTGAGCAACGCTGTTCATATCAATTGTGCCCCAACCCATTGAACCAGTCCAATAGTTGGTATCGCTTGTGATGCGAGGTCTTGCTGAGTAATATTCTGCGCTATTACCTGTTCTACCAGGAAGACCCATCATCGCCTTAGTTCTATTACTTACACCTTCAAATCGCGTTGAGTTTATAGATGCGCCATCGAAGTAATAAGAGGTGTTGTCTCTGTCGTATAGGATATTTGCCTGAATAGAACTTGCATACAATGTACGATATACTTCAGCGTTTCCATTGCCCGGATCCATTCTGAAGCCCCAGTTACCTGAACTGTTTAATAGACCGAAACCTGAACCATCGTAATATAAATAACCACGACGACCTGTACCCGTTCCCTGCGATGCTTGATAACTATCGTATACAATTAATCCACCAGAACCAGCTGCGCCATCTAAGTGCCAATAGGTTGAACCTGGACTGTAAAAGTGACGGCCTGTTGCTTGGTTATATAAACCTTGGCCTGCGTTATAGTTACGGAACCACTCATAGTTATAAAGACCGTTAACTGTTGTTGTATTAAATCTTGAATCACCACTGCCTGAACCAAAGTAGAAAGCAGTGTTGTTTCTATCATAGAAAATATTAGCTCTTACATCATTCATATACGAAGTAGAAGCAAAGTTACCATAATAAGCAGTATCGTTTCTATCGTAATAAATGTCAGCTTGTACTGATCCGTTAACAAAAGTTGTTCCACCTACATACCATTGTAAGTATAGGTTATTACCTGAACGAGAATCTAAGTGTAAGTTACCGTCTGTAGTCGCAACTGAAGCTTCGTTACTATATCGACCATTTGTACCAACAGCAAGGTATCTGCCCCAAGTTGGATTAGGTCCGTGTAATGCGCCACCTCTAATTCTTAAAGCAGCATCAGAAGTTGAATTAGGATCTAAGTAATAAGTAGTATCATTATTGTCGTAGAAGATTGGAGCGCGAGAAGAAGTACTGTGGAATGAGTTACCACCGCTATCCGTTCTGAGGTTCCAGCCTCCAGCATTGTTAAGGAAACCAATATTGTTACTGTTATCAGCGTATACATAACCGCGGGGGATATTACTCGTAGTCGTAAACATAATCTCAGCAGTTGACTGAGTAGAATACAATCTCCAACGACGGTTACTATCAGAGAACCAATGCATTGCTGTTGCTTGGTTATATAAACCTGTACCGGACGAATCGTTACGGAACCAGCCACGAGCATAGAATTCATTTGTTCTTAGATCTTGCGCCAGATTTGAAGAAGCGTTAGGATCTAGATAAAAACCAGTATTGTTCCAATCATAGTAAATCGGTGTGCGAACATCTGAAGCAAATACCGCTCTACTTGATATAGCAGCTCTAAACGAACCATTGTTAATAATTAACATACCGTGGTCGTTTAATTGATTTGCACCACCTAAGCTACCTGCGTTAGGATGCGACCAACCAATACCATACATATTTGCTGTTGAAGTACCAGCGGAGTTCGGTCTATAAGAAGAACCCATTGCGAATACTAACTGTAATCTTGTGGATGCATATGTACCTGTAACACCAATGCCATAGTTTACGAATGTATGATAGCCGCTTTGCTGGGAAGCATTCCAGTAGGAGGTACTAGCCATATCCATGTAGTACCCAGTATTATTTGTATCGTAGAATATTGGTGAACGAATACTATTATAGTTAAAGAAATCTGTCGAAGATGTTGCTACTTGTCTCCAACCTGGACTATAACCAGCACCTTGATTGTTGTAAATATAAACTGAACCGCCACTAGCACCAGTTGTTGGTCTAATGACTAAAGATGTATAATAAGAACCATCATGCCAAGTAGCAATTGAACTACCTGCCATCTCAATATTCTGAATGCCTGTATTTACATCAGAGTTACCAGCGTAGTCCCATGGAACCTTTTGAGCAGTAAAACCGGTTGATAAAGCCTCGTTATCTCCTAGGTCACCAATAAAGTTAGCGGTTGAAGTACCGTTATTAAAGTATCCTGTACTCCATCTGAACCTACCAAAGTTATCAGGTTGGTAACCATTTAAAGTTTCATTAATCGTTAGTCTTCTAAGTACTGAAGTTCCGTTAGGATCTACACGATAAGTAGTATCGTTGTAGTCGTAATAAATTGGAGATCTTGTATCATAGAACGAATAGAAGATGCGGTCAGTATCTAATCTTGCTGCCTCGACTTGACCAGGCGCATACATTCTTGTTCTTCGACCAGAATAATAGTTGAGGTATATATCATTGCCGCCGTTAGCATCAATGTGTAAGTTACCACCAAGATAAATTCTACCAGCACCATTTACGGATTCAATTGTTACACCATTTTCAACTCTAATGTTATTAGTTCTAACATCACGGAATCTTGCGTCACCTTGGCTTGAACCAAAGTAATAAGCGGTATTTTCACGTTCGTAGAATATATTAGCTCTTACATCATTCATATATGAAGTAGAAGCAAAGTCACCGTAGTATGAAGCGTTATTTAAATCGTAATATATAGGAGCACGTACATGTCGAGTTGCTCTAACTACTTCTGTTGCTAATTCAGCATTCTCTGCAATACCATCACCGTATAATACAAACGTTGCACCAGTACCATCAGGGTTATCATCCGTTACTCTTATCTCTGCATCAAACGATGTATTAATAAATCCAATCCTATTACCTGCTAAGGTTAGCGTATTAAAATGGGATTGACTGGCTGGATTTGCGTAATAAGCAGTGTTATTTGAATCATAGAAGATCGGTGCTCTTAATGAATCGCCTGCTTGTAAGTTATAATTAACATAAACGTTATTTGTACCTAATGGGTCTGCGCCGTTATTGATTGACATGACTTGAGTTGCCATGGTGTAATCGTTGTAGAAACGCATACCGTTATAAGAAGCATTAGCACCAAACTTAATACCTGTATGGAATGCAATTCTTAAATCAGGATATGGATTAGACCAAGCGCCGCCTTCTTTATAGATAGCGTATGCCGTACTTCTACCTGACGCAAAGTATAAACCAAACTGACTAGTATCCGAAACATCAGCTGTATGAGAGAAGAAGTTAGCTTGCTGAATATTATGTCGAGATGTACTTGCCTGATCTGTATAGTAAGCTGTATCATTTGAATCGTAGAAGATTGGCGCATTCACCGATGTGCCTACAGTTAGAATCTGATTAGCAAGAACGTTACCATCGGGTTGCCATCGCATTGTACTATAACGAGTACCACTTGTATTTGTATTATAGAAATATGTACTGCCGTCAGTCGCGAATCGCATGTATGCTTGACCGTGAGCAGTATTTGGTCGACCAAAGTAATATACGTTAGTATTTGCATTAAGATTATTATCAACGTTATAACCAAATCCGGCCCAGTCCCAAGTATTACCCGGTTCTGAAACCCACATCTGTAATGCTGCTTCACCAGTACCTGCACCATTATTACCAGCAGGAAGTGCCAATCTTATTGCCGTATTACCGTGATCACCAGTTACATCTAATCTCTTACCACCTGCACGATAACCAATACCTAATTGTAGCATACGACCGTTAGAGTTTGGATCTAAGTAGTAAGCAGTATCATTCCTATCATACATTAACGTAGGACGAATATCACCCGCAAAGTCAACCCTGTTTAGGTATGTTCTTTGTTGCCAATCATTAACTCGTCTAGTTTCTAAATATGTAGGATAGCCTAAGATTGAAGTAGCAGGAGCTCCCGCAGTTCCTGTTGCACTAAATGCAATTACCGAAACTCCATTTGATGCATTGAATAATCGAATGTTTTCGTTGTATGAGTTAACCTCATTGCCATCATTAATCCAAATAGATGGGTTTTGAATCACACCACGAACATTTACCGAAGTGCCTGTTGAGGCAGGATCTACATAATAAGCAGTGTTGCCACGGTCTCTAAATATATTTGCATCGATTACATCAGCGGTAATATCATCTACTGTTAAGTCACCTGTAATAAACGCATTACCATCAACATTCAGTTGATCTGCTACTCTTAAATCATCAACTAATAAATTAGATTCAGCATTACGTCTCTTCAACATAACACCGCCGAACTCTCTTAAAGCGCCGCCTGTGTTATAGTTAAATAGTAAAATTAATCTTACGAATCTACAAGCGCCACCATCTGAACCATTATAAGGTGTATGTGTTGCTGGGATTGTTGTGTGGGCTCTTAATGTTTCCCAGTCAGTACTTGTTCTGTCTGAACCGCCAACTACGAAATATGTAATACCGTCGTTTCCAGCGATTGGATTCTTATCCTTATCGTAACGGCGAACACCCATGTAAAGTAAACCACCAGAACCTGAGATTCGTCTTGTAGAAACTTCACCGTAAATATCTTCACCAGGAGAAACTGGAATATAATCAGAATCGAAGTTTCTATATGCGGCAGTTCTTAATACATAACTACCCGCGAATGGACCATCACTATTTTTAACATATTCACTTGTTGTTGTCGTTAAGGAATTTTCAGGACCTGATAAACCTTGAATAACTCGAGCTTCAAAGTATTTGGTCATATCGAATAGAACAAGATCTGCTCCACCTGAACCATACGCAGGGTTCAATGATATGTTTTCATTACCACCATTTATGTTGTAATTAGATGCAGCCATCTCACCGGCGATTAATAAATCACCATCTTCAGTTAGATTGAATCTATCGCCTACAGCATTGAAGTGAATAATGAATGCAGACCTTGCACCTTTACCGCCAAAGTTATAATTGTCATGTACTAACCAAGGATATTCTGCTTGAGCTCCACTATTTCTCATTCCAATCAAGTATCTATTATTATGATAGATGCCAAGTGGATATGAAGAAGAACCCGTTAGGTTACCTTGATTACCAAGCTCAAGAGTATTGAGTTTAGATCGAGATGCAAAATCTCCAAAGTAAGCAGCGTCATTCAAATCATAATAGATTGGAGCTCGCATTTGGTTAGTTGCTTCAAAGTAACCGTTTCGAGTTGAAGCTTGTTCTACTCCATTATAATACAGTTCTACTTCTGCGTTTCTTCTTGCTATCAGTGACCATTCGTTATCTGTATCGTTGTAAATACCAGAGGTGTTAGGACCATCTGACATAAAGTTCCATTGGCCAGCAATAGAATAACCAGCCCAACCACCTTTAGTACCGCCAACTTCCATTGAACCGTAATCACCAGAAGCAGCATCAGCATAATATGTAGTTGCATGGTTAAAGTAATAACGCAATGCTTGGATTGCATTTAATCTTGTAGTACTCGCAAAATCAGCATAATAACCAGTATTACCACTATCATAATAGATAGGTGAACGAACTTGATTCTGACCAAGGAAGTAACCATTTTCAGCACTCGCCTGTTGAGTTCCATTGTAATAGAAGTAGTTTCCTTGACCATGAACAGTACGCATTAACCAATGATTATCTACATCATTGTATATACCAGTTGTTGTTGTACCGTTGTGCATGAATACAGCACGATCATTAATAGAGAAGCCTTCGTATCCACTTCGTCCTGTACCAGAAACCGTTAATGAACCAAACGTACCATTAGGTGATCTTAATATAACACCATCTTCGAGTTTGATTGTTGCTAATCTTGATTCACCGGCAGGATCTGCAAAGTAAGCAGTATTGTTTGTATCAATAAACTTATCTGCGTAGAAGTCGTTACCTGTGCCTGGGTTAACATTATATAATGGGAAGTCAACATAATTAGAATAGGCAGTGCCTGAGTTCCAAGTTTGTTGCCATAGTCTCATTCCAAGACCAGACTTCTTAATCATTAATAAGTTATCAGAACCACCTGAAGAATCAGTGTAAGATCTAAAGTGTAAGTAATCAGCGTAAGGTGCAGTATTATCGTTATTCCAAGATGTGAAACCGAATCTTAATCTTCCTGATGTATCTTCGTTAGGAATAATAATACGATTATCTCTAGACTTCAGATAGTTTGCATATCCTGAAACGCCTGGAGCTTGAATCTCATTTGTTACTGTTAAGTTAACAAAATCACCTGAAGTAATATATGAATTGCCCCAACGATAAGTAGATAAACCTAAATTACCTTGAGCATTAACTCTTGGTATTACCGTTGCACCAACAGTACCATTACTTTCACCGAATACATAATGGGTTGAAGCTTCAGACGAATCAAATACCATTGCCAAGCCTGCACCAGTGGTAACTGCGTTATCTGCATGCCAAACTTTAATCGAGGCTTGCTGTAATCCAGCTAAACCGGCTAATTCACCAGATTGGTCGGTCATTGTAATACCGACACCACCACCATTAGTAGGCTTTTGTAATTCTATTCCTGAACCGTAAACTTCAAGCTTGTTTCTAACTCTTGTTCTTGTATTATTAATTTGGCCTCTAATACCACCGCCAGTTGTAAGTTCAATTGAGTCAGCGGCCGGGAATCCAATATAGGTATTTGTGTCACCACGATGTCTTATCCAATCATCAATGTCTACAGTATTTAATTGTGAATCGCCGTCTGGGTCAACATAGTATGCTGTGTTGGTAGTTGAACGGAATTGATTAAAGTCGGCATTACCCGTAGAATAAAGTGTTGTGTTATTTCTAATTCGTAGGTAAGTAGCATCTGCCATATACAGACCACTACCCCAACCAAAGGCTAATTCTTCATCCTTAAGGAATGAGGCTGTACCACGACCGAATATAATTGCATCGTTATTACCATTTAGGTATATTGAACCACCAACGTGTAGTTTAGGATTGGAAGGAGTTGTAGTAAGAGCTGTATTATCACCGCCGTCAGTATATGTTGGTGCGCTTCCAGTTGCGACCATAACATTTGCGTTATCATCTACAATTAATGCTTCTGTGTATGCTGAATTCCAGAATCCCCAAGTTGTTCCTGATTTCAATACTTGATATAGGTTGCCTGAACTATCACCACGAATAGAACCGCCGTCTACTCCATCGTGATAGAAGTGAATATATCTTTGACCGTTTCCTGCTGGGTTAGCAGAAGAATCAATAAGATTCAAATACATTAATGAATAACCACCAGAAACGTTACCGCTAATTCCTACTGTAGTACTTTGTCCTGCAGCATATGAACCATGTGGCATTAATGAAATACCACCGTTTCCTGTATTATCATCCCATCTTGCAGGGTCAGATACATTACCTAATAATGCTTTACCTGCGAATACAGCGGAGGTGGCTGTATCTCCTGGATGCGTATAGTACGTTGTAGCATTTCTATCAACAAATCTATCTGCTTGAACATCACCTTGAACAATAACAGGCTGAGAGAATGTTGAGTTAGCATCTGTAATATTTAATCTTTCAACACCACCTGTTACGAATGTAATACTATCATTTGCATCAAAACCAAGATAAGTATTTGTATCACCATTATGAGAAATATAATCATCAAGACCAATATCATTCATCACCGAAGTGCCGGCAAAGTTACCATAATAGGCCGTGTTATCTGTATCATAAAATAGCGGTGAACGAACTGAGCCTGCCGCTGTTGTGAACGTTGCTACTTGTAGTCCTTGAGTACCGCCTGTGACAATTTCAAAACTGTCAGCTGCGTTAAAGTTCAAGTAAGTATTTGTATCTCCATCATGGAAGATAGTACCAACAAGACCAATACCAGACATTCTTGAATTGCTTGCCGGGTCAACATAATATGTTGCGTTATTTAGATCGTAGAATCTACCTGCATATACATCTGGGAAGATTGCATCAACGGTACCTGTAATATTAGTTGCATTGATTTCTAATCTTTCAACTGCGTTTGTGGTAAAGATAATATTATCGTTAGAATCAAAACCGAAGAATGTATTTGTATCATCGTTGTGTTGAATGTAATCGTTAATACCGATACGATTCATTACCGATGTTGAAGCAGGATCTGCGTAGTAAGCATTGTTATCTGAATCAAGGAATCTTGCGGCCGACAGATCACCACTGAACGTACCGTCTACTGCTGTAAGATTGCCTGTTACATCAAGATCACCTGTAACAGTTACTCCTGAATTATTAGCGGTCAATCTTGTTGAGCCACCAGTATCAATATCAACCGTGTCAGTAGCAAAACTTAATTTTGTATCGGTATCGCCGTTATGGTATAAATCATCGTCAATACCAATTGCATGCATTATTGAATCAGAGGCAGGATTTACAACGTATGAATTATTATCTGCATCTACAAATCGTTGACCAATTACGTCAGTACCTGCGGTTACAGTTGTACCTGCACTTACAGAACCAGCAGTGGCCGATATATTACCCGCAGTTGCTGTAATATTGTTTTGAGCAGTAACATCATCGCCTGCGATAACATCTCCTGCAGTTGCAGTAACGTTTCCTGTTGTTGCCGTAACACCAGTTCCACCGGTTACAGTTGTTCCTGCAGCGACTGAACCCGCCGTTGCTGCAATATTACCTGAGGTTGCCGTGATATCATTTTCAGCAGTTATACTATCACCAGCAATTACATCACCGGCAGTTGCTGTTATATCGCCTGCAGTTGCCGTTATGTCTTGGGCAGCAGTTACATCATTGCCTGCAGTTACGTCACCGACTGTCGCTGATACATTGCCTGTCGTTGCGATTACACCTGTTCCACCAGTTACCGTGGTTCCTGCCGCGACTGTTGTTCCTGCAGTAACTGAACCTGTGGTTGCCGCAATATTACCAGATGTTGCCGTTACATCATCCTCGGCGATAACGTTACGACCTGCTTCTACATCTCTATCAACATTCCAATCGCCGTCGGTATCTGAACTTGCATTCCAGCCAGAGTTATCTGATTTTAAGAAACCTACTGTACCATTATTTCCATATAGTACTCTATCTTGACCAGTTGTGGCAAAATTGATTTGTGCAGCGCCAGCGCCATCACCTACAGTAAGATCACCTTCTATTGTAATATTACCTGTGGCGGTATCATCAGCATCGCTACGAAGGAACTGAGCAGCTTCTAAACCATCTACGGTATCAGCATCGAATCCGTTTCCTGAACCTTCATCTGCTGTTGTAATAACTCTACCAAGAACCGCATTGTTAACTTCTAATTGCCAATAGTCTGACGTTTCATTCCATACAAGTTTAGGATTTGCTAATGTACCACGCTCAACTTCAATACCTGCATTCTCTGAAGGAGTAGAGCCTGTATAGTTAGCATTAAGAGTAATAATGTTATCGGAAAGTAAAATCTCTTCTGTATTTACATAGGTAGTATTACCTGATACCGTAAAGTCACCGCCAACTGTTAGGTTTCCTGCGACCTGCGCGTTTGCTTGCGCATCAAGCAATGCTTTAATAACTGCTTGGCCATCAATCGTAATGTTGGTATCAATTTGTGCAGAACCAGTTACATCAATATCCTGTAAGAAAGATATTGTTCCTGCTGCAGAATCTGCAACATCGGATCTTAGGAATTGACTTGCTTCTAAACCATCAACTGTATCTGCATCAAGGTTATTACCTGAACCTTCGTCTGCAGTTGTGAGTATACGATTATCATCAATCGTCGTTGTGGCAACACCTGTAAAATTAATTCCCGTAGATGTAAAGGCTGCTATTTCAGTGCCTGCATAATTAATAACAATACCAGCAGTATCGTCATGAAACTCAATGCTGTTATCAACACCAGGATTTGTTATTTTATAATCGCCTGCAGAGATGTTGCGAATCTGGAGTGAATCAGAATCACCTTCAAACGCTGCAATTATTGTTCCTGCTGAATGGCCACCAGAATTGGTAACTTTTAAAGTTGGAGTGGCCTGTGTTCCTTGTGTAAGGACCGAATCACCGGTAACCTGGAGTTTTTCTCCAGTATCGGTTGTGCTGCCTATTACGGCATTTTCGGGTGTTAAGAGACCATTCTTAACTATAAACTTTTTATCATTTGCCATTCGGTTCACTCTCCCCAGATAGGCGGTTTAAAATTAATTGTATACCTTTATTTATAAGTTACGACTCGGTGTATGTTGCGAAAACTGTAAAAGTAGTACTTGTAGCGGAGGCAGGAGTACATCTTAATCTTGATAATCCTGAGGCGTTATCTATTTCATAAGTAGCAAGTTCACTACCTGATGTTATTCGGCCGAATTCTGTTCCTAAGAAATCAGATCCTGTATCAATTGCCAATATTTTAGTTACATCAATATCAGAGCCTGATTTTGCCGTAATCATATATTCAACGCTTTTAAATTGACCTGATGCATATTGGTCAATACTTACTTGAGTTGTTGCTGTTGTTATTGTTTCTTTAGTTGTAATTCGTCCATGTTCAAAGTTTAAATTGCCATCAAGACTAATATTATTTGTAGCAGTAAGATTAGGAACCGTCAAGTTCCCTGTCATTGTATCTCCAGTTACATTAACATATCTTTCATCAGCAATTGCGATTGTTAATACCGCAAGATTACCTTTCGTAAATCCTACAACATGACCAAACTCATCGAAGTCCATACTCTCAATAACTTCGGCATTTGGTAGATCCAACACGCCAGTATTCGCAACACTTGAAGTATCACCGTGAGTTAGTGTAACATCACCACTTAGTGCTCCGCCGCCTGCTAATCCAGTTCCACCTAATACGCTTTGAGTTTTATCAACCTTAAGTCCTAAAGCAGTAGTAACTTCAGTTTCAGTAAAGTATCTGTTATCAAGTTGACCTGCATCTAATTCTGTTTCTGTGTAATACTGATTATCTAACTGACCTGCGTTTAATTCTGTTTCGGTATAGTATCTATTGTCTAATTGACCTGCATCTAATTCTGTTTCTGTATAATAACGATCATCAAAATCAACTTGATCTAAACCCGTGACGTGTCCATAAGTATCGAGAACTACATCTTGTATTACCTGTCCGCCGCTTCCTAATACACTTACCTGAGTACTTGTGTCAGCGTGATTAATTGTAATTGAGCTATTAGCTGTTTGGTTAACGGTAAATGTTCCACCACCGTCAATTGCATTTCCTGCTGTGACTGTAATTGTTGCGTCGTTAACGCCGCCGGCAGCTGCGGCAGTAGCAGCTGCAATAATATCTGAAGCGTGTTGTCCATCAAGTAGATCTGCATCAAGATTAGTACCTGTTCCGTCAACCGTAATTAATGCGGCAAGTATTTCAGCAGCAGTTTGATCTGCGGTTGCACTAGCTTCTATAAGATCAAGTTTTGCACCATCTGTTGATACATCACGTCCATCAACCGTACCTGAGATTGTAATGTTACCATTAATATCAAGTTCACCAAATTGATGTATGTCCGCATTAAATACCGAACCATCATTTGTTGTTAATTGTAATGTTGTATTAGCAGAATGCCAATCAAGATCCGATACACCAAGTACCGCTGCAGTCGAAGCAAGAGTGATACGACCATCTTCATCAATTGTTATGACAGGAATCGCAGAAGAACCACCGTAAGAGCCTGCCGTAACCGCGGTATTAGCAAGTTCTGTCGTAATTGATATTGATCCATTACCTAGGTCTGTAAGTGTCGTAGTACCTGTACCAGTGACCTTACCGGTTAATGCTACATCAATCTGTGGGTCAGGTAAATTAGTTGCGTTTGTAAAATCAAGGTAATATGTACCTTCTTGGCCGTCTAATAAATCTGCATCTAATCCTGATGTTGTTCCATCAACAGTTTTAATTGCCGTTAGAATTTCCGCCGGAGTTTGATCTGCGGTTGCGCTGGATTCTATGTTATCTAACTTGGTACCGTCAGCAGCAACGTCTCGCCCATCAACAAGACCTGTAGTTGTAATATTTCCAGTAACATCGATTCCTGCACCAAAGTCAACGTTTGCGTCGAATGCTGATATAATGGTGTTATAAGAAGAACCGTCACCTGTATTGATTTGGAAAGTATTATTTGCGTTGTACCACGTGGTCGAACCAATGCCTGCTACCGATGCTGTAGAGACTGCAGTCAAGCGACCATCTGCACCAACAGTAATAATTGGAATAGAAGTTGCACCACCGTAAGTATTCGCAGTAACACCTGAGGCATTAATATCAGCAGTTAATGTACCGCTTGCTAAATCAGTTAATGTGACTGAACCTGATAAATCACCACCAAGAGTAATTGTAGGATCAGGTATATTAGTTGCGTTTGTAAAGTCAGTATAGTATGCACTGTTTGCACCATCAAGTAAATCAGCGTCTAATCCAGAATATTCTCCATCAACTGTTTTAAGTAATGTTAATATTTCAGATGCTGTTTGGTCTGCGGTTGCGCCTGTCTCTATACCATCAAGTTTAGTACCATCTGCAAGAACATCACGACCATCAACAAGACCTGTAGTTGTAATATTTCCAGTGACATCAATTCCTGCGCCGAAATCAACATTAGCATCAAAGGCAGAAACATTTGTTTGAAATAAACTTCCGTCAACCGTTGAAATCTCAAAAGTATTATTTGCGGTATACCAATCAACTCCATCAACACCTGCGACCGAAACATCAGCGGCTGCTGTAATACGGCCATCTTCGTCAACTGTGAATGTTGGTATAAGAGAAGCTGAACCGTAAGAGCCTGCGGTAACTGCTGTATTCGCAAGTTCTGCTGTAATAGCAATCGTGCCGTTACCAAGATCAGTTAAAGTGGTCGTCCCTGACCCGGTGACCTTCCCTGTTATATTGACATCAATCTGTGGATCTGGTTTGTTCGTTGTATTAATAAAATCTAAATAGTACGAACCTTCTTGTCCATCAAGCTGATCGGCGTCAAATCCATTCCCTGCGCCTTCATCACCAGTGGTAATGATTCTTCCAATTGTTCCACCCGAAGCAACTTCCCAATAATCATTTGCTTCATTCCATTGTAGAACTACGTTACTGCTTGTTCCTCTTTCGACTTCGAGTCCTGCATCTTGAGAAGGAGTACCTGCCTCGTTTGCGTTAAGAGTAATAATATTATCGGATAACTGAATTGTTTCCGTATTGACATATGTGGTATTACCCGATACGGTAAGATTACCTGATACGACAAGATTACCATTAAAGGTATCATCTTCATCGGATCTTAAAAATTGTGCGGAAGATATTCCGTCTAATAGATCTGCATCGAGACCTGAGCCTGCTCCGTCGACTGTTTTAAGTAACGTAAGTAGGTCATCGGCATCTGCACTAAACTCAACAATGGATTCTACTCCACCGGTTTCTTGTTTAATGTAGATTTTACCGTCAGCAGTGTTTATGGCGAGTTCGCCTAACTCCAGATTTGCGGTAGTAGGTATTCGGCCTGCTACGGCACTACGTTTTAACTTAATTAATGTCGACATATATATGTCCTTTTTATGATGTACCTATAAAGGTAAATTATTTAAAAGGTTCCTCCATCTAATTCTGTGACCGTAACATCTCCACTCGCAACCGTAAAGTTACTTGCGTTAAACGAAGCAACACCAATATTGGTATTACTTGCTAATTCACCGGCAATTAATATTTGGTTATTACTAACCGTCGTGTTGATTCCTTCGCCTGCGGCAAAGATAATCGTTTCACCTAATGCAATTGTATCTGTAGTTCCAGTCTCGGCTGATATAGAAATACCAGACGTTGACAGATTATTTATGGATAATTCTAAAAATTGTTTATTTACTGCATCTAAACCATTGACAGGGTTAAGTAAACCTGTTATAATATTGTTATCAACATTTAAACTACCAGTAGAAGATATCGTGATATCGCCAGACGAATTACTGATTGTGTTGTTCGCAACTGTTAGATTACCACCTATAACCAAACTCTGATCTAGATTTAATCCGAGGAATCTCGAATCTCCACCCGCAGGGTTGAGGAGATATGACTGATTTTGGTAATCAATAAATGATCGAGAATAAACGTTTCCGTCTTTTACATACCAACTATCATCTGACTTATCAAAGTACGTACTAAAGTCAAACGAATTACTTAAGAAACCAGCTTGCGTACCCAAAGCGTAGAAATACATATTTCCACTGCTTGTGCCCATAATGATCTGTGATGCAGATTGCTGATAACCAATATGCATATTTTTGAATCGAGAAGTACCCGATGGATCTGCATAGAACGATAAGTTATCTTTACTTACAAATTTTGTTGCTCTTAAATCACCGTTAGATGTATCACCACCTTCCGCATTAATATACCTTGCATCAAGATCAACATAATCAAATGTTGTTGTGATAGAAACGTTAGAGTTATTCTGAACTGTTCCGCTACCAGTGACGGCGCCTGTTAACGCAACATCAAATGGATTTGTATAGAAGTTTATTTTCTGATTTGGATTATCAGCAATAACTCGAATACCATTCTCAACGTTATTTCTAACCGCGTCTTCAAGAACACCGTAAATAGAAGGTACAAAATCAACAACCGCGTTTGAAGAAACCGATAAAGGAATGTTAACAATAGAACGAACACGCCCGTAAATATCAAACTCAAAGTTTGGTACCGTTCCTTCAATACCAGCTTCTCTTAATCCTACAAACGAATCCCATACAGTATCCAAAGCAAAGGCAGTAACATTATTACCTGAGTCGTAACTTTCAATTGTAAGACCTGTTCCAACTTCAAGACTTGGCGTATTCGTTGTATTGAATAAATCTAATACATAAGTATTAGCACCTTTCGTTACATGGAAGTCTCTATCAAAAGTATTCTCTACATAATACTTAGTGACCGCATCTGAGTTTGCGATTGGTTCAGCAAGACCTGTTATAATAGTATTACTTACATTGATGTTTCCACCAATATCAAATACGAGGTTTGTAGTACCGTCTGTTTTAATTGCTTGGTTATTATCAACCTTAAACGCAGTAACACCAGCAGTAACAAATCTTAATTCATCGTTATCAGCACCTGCGCTCGATTCTGCTTCAATAAAGGTATCTTGGTCAACATCTTTAACTCCGCCAAGACTTGCCCACGCAGTTCCAATGTAACCTTCAAATACTCCATCTGAACTATTGAACCGAACCATACCTGCAGAAAGCGAAGAAGGCCTATCTGCGGTTGCTCCCGTAGGTAATACAATTGCACCGGGTGTATCGAAAGTAACAACACCAGTGTCACTATCAATTGTTCTTACGTGTAATTGATTCCAATTAGAACCAGTAGCACCAAGATTATAAGTAGCGTCTGTCTGCGGTATTAAATTACTCGAGAAATCAGCAACAACATTAATTGAATCTGTTACTTGATCACCAAGAGTTAAATTACCCGCGATTGTTAGATCACCAGTAAACTCACCGTCACCGTCAACTCTAAATAATGTTCCGTCCCAAGTTAGCCCTGCATCATCAGTTAATGCACCAGATGGACCTGCGACCACAACTCGATTATCTGTAAGATTACCTACTGATAGTTGATCTGTTGCTGCGTTATATGTTAATCCTGAATCACCAGTAATTTGTCCGTTTGCACCAGCAACGAATACTTGGCCTAAAGAAACTGTTTCAATGGTTGGAGCTTTTAAGAATTCGGCGGAAGCATTAACTATTAAATGCGAACCGTCAAATTTGATATTATTATTTGAAGATAACGCACCAGTATCGGTTACGAACATCATTGTGTTCGCTTCGAGGTTACCTACTGATAAACTGTCACCTGATAAACCACCCGATGTACTAAAGTCTCCATCAACTGTAATACCACCGACGATTGTTAAATTGGTTCCATCCCACGCAAGGTTTGCTTCACCTGTTAATGATCCGCCGGCTCCAGTAGTAACAACTGCCCCAGAAGGAATAGTTGAAACGGCTGCTGCACCAAACGTTGCTCCACCTGTAGCAAAGTCAAATACAACCTCATCGTTAGGACCGTATTTTAAATCACCATCGGCTTCGAGCGACATTCTTTGAACGCCTGCCGTCTTGAATTTTAATTGATCGTTATCTGAGCCAGGAGAATCTTCAGCAGTAATTAATGTATCTTTATCGACGTCTTTTACTGAACCTGCTAGTTCTGACCAACCTACGCCGTCATAACCTTCAAATCTTTCGTCTGAACTGTTATAACGAATCATACCAACTTCGTTGTTAGCGGGACGATCTGCAGTTCCACCTACAGGTAATACAAATGCTCCTGTTTCATCAATTGAAACAACACCTGAAGAACTCTTTAAGGAAGGAGTAAATATTCTACGCCATTCTTTAGTAGGAGTACCTAGGCTGTATGTATTAGAAGCATCGGGAACAATATCAGAAGTAAAGTCGGCAACAACAGTTATCGTATCAACTTCATTATCACCAAGAGTAAGATTGCCGCCAATTGTTACATTGCCTGTAATATCGGCGTCACCAGTAACTGTAAACGTTGATCCGTCAAATGTTAACTTATTACTATCAGACAATTCACCGTCAGCACCTGCGAAAGTAATTCTGCCTGATGTTAAATCAGTAACATTAACTGAACCTAAAGTTGTTTGGCCAGGAACTCGAAGTATATCTAAGAATACACCACCGCGTGCCGTAATAGAAACATCATCAAAGGTAAGGTTAGCGGAATCAATTAATTCGCCATTTGCACCAGCGTACATGATTCGACCTTGAGTCAAATCTTGAATGTTAACACTACCTAAAGTTGCTTGTCCTGAACTAACATCAAGAGAATCTAAAAACACACCGCCTGTTGCGACTATACTTGTTCCGTTATATGTCAATCCTGCGTTATCAACTAATTCTCCGCCAGCTCCTGCATATACAATACGAGTAGGTGTAAGATCAGATACATTTAAACTATCTACATCAGCTTGACCGTCAACTTGTAATCCATCAAGGAATACACCACCCGAAGCAATTAACGAGGTACCATTAAACGTTAATCCTGCACTATCAGATACAAAGCCATTCGCTCCAGCAAATAATATTCTGCCGTTAGTAATGTTTCGTATAGATAACGTATTTGATAATACTGGACCGCCAACATCGAGAGATGTAAGTCCTGTAAGAGTTGAGGTTGATTCACCGAGTGTAAGTGAAGTAGTACCAATTGTAATATTATCAGAAGATATAACTGTTGAATTGGCTGAGAAGTTTAACGGATTTAAAGTTACATTCTCGAAACTTGTAATATGCCCAAAAGTATCAATTGCGATATTTTTTGGATAACTTAAATTTGGATTTGTTGTACTTACAGCGTTTGAAGTATCAGCATGACCAATAACAACATTTGCTGCTTCATCAACAATAGTTTGTGTAATAACAATTCCGTCACCAGGATTAACCTGTTGAACATAACCGCCTATAGTATCTATACCTAAGACAACGGAATCTGGAACGATTTGAGGCTTTCGTTCAGCTGGAGCTACAATAGAAGTAGATTGGCCTTGTTTCGGGACGGCCTTAATCGTTCGGCCGCCTCCGACCTTAACTTTTATTGACACTTACGAAACCTCCGTAATAGTATCAACTACGATTGCCAAGCCTTCTACTATTTTTGTCAGTTCTCCTGTTTGTTTTTCCATTACGACATCATATTGATATTTACCAGGAGCAAGTAAATCTGTCTGCTGATCTGTTAGTACCAATGTGATATCATTGTTTGCGACTTCGATTGTAAAATTGGCTGAGGCAGTAGAAGAATATACCTTTCGTATGCTACTATAGAAGTTATAAACTGAAATAGTTGCGTCATCATATTCGACACCTTCATCATTAAACAGATTCAATTCTGTTCTGAAGTCCAATCCTTTATCGATGTATATGTTAGCTCTTGATGCCATTGTGATGAAACCTTTTATTTTTTATATATTATTACCTTATTTATAATATCCGGTCCCACAAATAGAAAAGGACATTATAGAAATGCCCTTATCGTTAACCATTATCTTTTCTAATGTCAAGAGCACGTTTTTTACATAATATAATTATTTTTTGAGTTCTTCGATCTCTGCTTTCAGTTCTTTGATTGCTTCAATCAGTAATCCAACAACGTTACCGTAGGCTACATGTTTAATACCATTATCATCTTCTGATACAACCTCTGGAAGGACCGCTTCAATTTCTTGTGCAATAACACCAGTTGCAGATTTGCCTGAATCTATCCAGTCAAAATTAACACCGCGTAATTGAGTTACTTTATCGAGCGCTCTGGTAATTGTATTTACATTTGTCTTAAGACTTGCATCAGATGTTGAATTAAAGTTAGCGGCGGTCATATCACCTGAAGCTGTAAAGCCAGGAGCATACAGCGTTGCTTCAGAGCCATTCCAATAGAAGCTTGTGCTAGCCTGATAGTTATTACCACCAGCCGCGCCAATCGTTGGAGCCACACCAGCAATATAATAATCAACATTCTCGGTGGTTCTGAGTGTCGTTGTCAGTTGATCTGCGTAACCACCAGCAGCACCACCGCCAGGAATGGTGATTGTCTTAGTAGAACCAGTACCTGTTGCCGTTACTCCAGCACCCACAAAGTTTAATAATTCTGCAGCTGTTGCTAATGGTGTACCTTCATCTGATACTGATACCGATGCACCACCGCCACCTGTTGGCCATGTTGTGATTGTTGTACCGTTAAGTGTTGCTCCACCCGCAATGTTGATATTCTCAACTGTAACCAAATCGGTTGATGCTGTATAGAAGAAGTTAGTTTGGTTACCAGTAGCAGGCAAGTTACTATGGTCAAAGTTAGGCCCTGTGGTACCATACAGCGGTCTTGCGCCTGATCCACCTTGAACCATTGTAATAAACATATTAGTTGTTTGTAAGGCAGATGCGTTAATATCATCAACTTCAACCTCGTCAGTTGAACCAGAAGTTCCTTGAATACCTTGTGGTCCAGCAGGACCTACATCGCCCACACCAGCAGGTCCTTGTGTACCGGCTTCGCCAGTACCACCAATCGTACCTTGTGCACCTTGTGGACCACCACCGCCTGCACCCTGAGGTCCTTCGTTACCCAATGTTCCTTGTAATCCCTGAACACCTTGAATACCTTGTGCACCATCATTACCTGGTGCGCCTGCGTCTCCTGGTCCGCCATCATCACCTTGAGCACCAATTGCACCCTGAGCACCTACAGAACCGTCGCCACCCGCTGGTCCAACAGCACCCTGTGGTCCTTCAGGTCCTATACCACCTTCTCCGCCTGATGTACCTTGAGGTCCGCTTCCACCTGTATCTCCAGTAAATCCTTGAGTACCTTGTGGTCCTTGAATACCAGGATCCCCTGATTGAGATATACCTTGAGTTCCTTGGTCGCCTTGAATACCCTGTGTCCCTTGAATACCTAGGCCATCGGCGCCATCAAATCCTTGAGTACCTTGGTCGCCTTGAGTACCCTGAACCCCTTGAACACCAACACCAGCATCTCCAGTAAATCCTTGAGTACCTTGGTCTCCCTGAATACCTAAGTCACCTTGAATACCGTCTCCACCAGCTCCACCTTGGAATCCTTGTCCACCTTGAATACCTTGAGTACCTTGGTCGCCTTGTAAGCCTTGAGGACCAGTTCCACCAGGACCGTCGTTACCTTGGAAACCTTGAGTTCCTTGAACACCTTGAGAACCAGTTCCATCAAATCCTTGAGTGCCCTGATCTCCTTGGACACCTTGAGTACCTTGTTGTCCTTGTATACCTACATCACCGCCTGAGCCTTGTAATCCCTGAACACCTTGAGTACCTTGTGGACCAAATCCATCAGCACCTTGAGAACCAAATCCCTGAGTACCTTGTACACCTTGAATACCTTGATCGCCTTGAACACCTTGCTGACCTTCTCCGCCAGGTTGTCCTTCGTTACCAGATCCGCCTTGCGTTCCTTGAACACCTTGAGTACCTTGAGAACCGGCACCAGCAGGTCCTTGTGCACCGTCATTGCCGTCACCACCAATAATACCTTGAGTACCCTGATCTCCTTGGACACCTTGAATACCTTGGTTACCGTCGCCTGCAGCTCCTTGGAATCCTAACTCGCCTTGTTCGCCTTGTGTACCCTGGACACCTTGAATACCTTGGTTACCTTGAGCTCCGCCAAGACCAGTGGTACCTTGGTCACCTTGCGTTCCTTGAACACCTTGAGTACCTTGAGCACCAGCTCCTGTTGCACCTTGATTACCTAAGTCACCTTGTGTACCTTGGTCGCCTTGCGTTCCTTGAACACCCTGAGAACCAGTACCACCTATATCACCTGTACGAGCAAACGTAATAGTAACATCTTCTTGGTCAATAAACGTTCCATTACCGCTCACAAACGCGCAAGATATAATAAAGTAACCAGTAACTTCAGCAAGAGCAGATATTGTAAATATTTGGAATGTTTCTGGAGCGCCTTTCTTTGTAACTCTAAAGTGGCCTTTCACAGGACTTGTAGAATCATCAATTGTTCTTAAGAATGGCTGAATATCAACAAAGTTATCGTCTCTATCACCAATATACATTGCCGTAACAGAAGAATAAGAAGCATTATTGAATTTTAATCCACCGATACCAGGAGAGTTATTAACTACATCTGTCTTAAAGGTATAATCAAAGGTAATACCACCAAACGATCCAGCTTCACCTTCATTGCCTTGAATACCTTGCGTTCCTTGTGGTCCTTGAGTACCTTGACCTATTAAACCTTGATTACCTTGGAATCCTTGTGTACCCTGAGGTCCTTGAATACCTTGTGGCCCTTTAGGAATAAAGGTAATTAATGTTTCAACGCCGTGAGTAGCAGTAACTGTTGTCCAACTTGATGCATTACCGTCAATATAAACAACATCAAAGAAACCGTAGTCCTTTGCACCAGAATCCCATGTATAATCTGTAATTTCATATACTAACCAATGATGGCCACCAGGACCGGGATCTCCACCTGCGCCTATCTGAATTTTTAAATAGCCTTTTGGAGTACCTGGTTGAGATTTAATCCAATCAAGTAAAGCATCAATCTCCGTGTCGTATTGGTCATTAGGAATATCGTCTAATGTAATTAATGTAGCAAGAGTAGGATTACTGTTATTGAACTTAAAGTTATTTGTACCTGGGTCAGTACCACCAACAACGTTACTTGAGTAATTCCATACGAATGTTAAACCACCGTATTCGCCTTGCTCGCCTTGTAAACCTTGAAGACCTTGTAATCCTTGCGCGCCTTGGTTACCAGTTAAACCAGTAAATCCTTGAGTACCTTGATCGCCTTGTAATCCTTGGTTGCCTTGAATACCCTGAGTACCTTGAACACCTTGGACACCCTGAATGGCTTCTCCTTGTAATCCTTGGAATCCCTGAACACCTTGGTCGCCTTGTGTACCTTGAATACCCTGCGTTCCTTGAACACCTTGAGTACCTTGAACACCTTGGACACCCTGAGTTCCTTGTACACCTTGAATACCACGATCACCATTTCTTGAGAATGTTAAACGAATATCTATTCCGCTAGTAAATCCTACTGAACCGTTAATTCTTTCTACATCTAATTCCCAATATCCTGTCTTATCAGTAAAGGAATTGATTTTAAATAATGTCTGATCGTAAATATCAGCAGCATTAATAGCTCTTACATAACCTTTAGGTGCTCCGACGATTGCTTCCAATTCAGTAGCAATGCCATCCATAACATTGATTCCACCACCATCAAGATCATCAACCCACATTTTAAGAGGTGTAGTAGAAAAACTAGTATTACTTAATCGAATAATACCTTGCCCAGGATCTGCATCTGTTGTATTATTATCGTAATCGTAATCATACGTAATACCACCAAAGTCACCAATCGAACCCTGCGTTCCCTGAACTCCTTGAGTACCTTGGTCGCCTTGTAATCCTTGAAGACCTTGGTTACCTTGAATACCTTGAGTACCTTGACTTCCCTGAGAACCTACTTCACCTTGAGCTCCAGTAAATCCTTGAGTACCTTGATTTCCCTGAGTTCCTTGGTTACCTTGAATACCGGTAAAACCTTGAGTACCCTGAACACCTTGAGTACCAACTCTTCCAAACGAAAGTATAAACGCGGGGTCAGCCGCAGCATTAGTAAGTACGGCAGCTGTATTTGCTAACCATGTAATTTGTAATGTTAACCAACCAGTGTTGTCAGTTACATCGTTAATTTCAAAAGTAATAAACTCTTGATTATTAGAAATTCTTGTAAGTTGAATGTAGCCTTTCTTTGGACCTGCTACAAGATCAATACTATTTAATAACGCAGATACATCTTTATTTGATTTTGCTTCTTGGTCAATGAATAGTGCAGTTGCGAGGGAAGGATCAGCATTGTTAATTGCGAACTTACCAGCGGTAGGATCCTGTGCAATTGTTGATAGATCAATATCAAACTCAAACGATACTCCACCATAAGTTCCTACAAAACCTTGGTTACCTACATCACCCTGAATACCGGTGAAACCTTGCGTACCTTGATCGCCTTGTAATCCCTGAGTACCTTGGAAACCTAAGTCACCTTGAATACCTGTAAAGCCTTGGGTGCCTTGAACACCTTGATCGCCTTGTGTACCTTGAATACCCAAGTCACCTTGAATACCTTGAGTACCTTGCGTTCCTTGGAATCCTTGAAAACCACGGAAACCTCTTTCGCCTTGAATACCTTCGTAACCTAATTGTCCTTGAACACCTTGGTCGCCTTGAACTCCTTGTAAACCTTGAACTCCACGGAATGTACCGAGGTTAATCCAAACAGATCCATCGTATACCCAGATTTCTTCATCTGTGTCATCAACAACAGCATTACCAACAACAGCTGAAGGGAACGCGGTATTTAAAGTAGCTTGTGGATCCAGTAACTCATCGACATCAGGTACTGAACCAATAATATCAAAACCAGGACCGTATTCTCCTTGAGTACCTTGAGTACCTTGTGCACCAGTTGTACCTTGAACACCTGCACCAACTTGAGTAACAGGATCTGAAGCAAATACCATAACAGTAAACGCTTCTGTTGGACTTGGTGTTACAACAGCTCCATTTCCGTCATATAATCCAATCTGAAATCCATTAACTGTTTTATTGTTTACTGATACAAATCTCGTATCATCTTGAAACTCACCATCAGTTACAACTGTATAATCAGTATCAGGTTGAGGAGTAACAAATGTAAGATCTAAAGTACCTGTACCTACAACCCAATTTGCGGCTGTAATACTTGTTCCTGTTGGAGTTGTACCATCAACTCTCATGAAAGCAAATGGTAAAATAGCAGACTGCGTTACACCAGAATCACTTAAGAATTCCTTCCACGCGACACCGTCGGAAAAATATACCTTATCATTTTCGGCATATATGAGTGCACCCTCATAGACAACGGGGTCAAGCGTAATAGGAAAAGGCTGTGGTATGCCGTAACCAAGTAATTGATTCTTTCCTGTTATTGTACCAAATCTGGACATGTTTTCTTATTTCCTTAATTCAACCTAATTAATAATATATTTATTCTTAGACAACATCGTCTTCTTCAGATTGTCCCTGCGTAAATGATAGTGTTGCATGAATAGCAAGATTGGCAGAAGCCTTAATCTCTAGTGTATCACCACTCTTTAAAAACTGGCCGTTAAGTGGAATTGGCGTTGTTTCATACGCTGTTACCGGCATGTTTCTTAATACATAAAACTCTGCATTAGCTTCATCTCTATGGAATCTCAAATCAATCATAACCGTTGAGTTTGTTGTATTACACAACACAAGTGGCGATATAATTTCACCAACCCCAGGTTCGACTGTTTCAGATCCACCGAAAACTAATTCAGGAACTTTATAGTTAGGTACATCGGCAATCACTTTCCAGTTTGTAGTTACGATTTCATTAATCGCAACCGGTTTTGCATCTGGAGCTTGGCTCGTTGTAATTGTTGTTACGCTCATTTCTTTTATTCCCTTTTAAATATTTAAACTACCGCTCTCGAGTTCGAAGCACGTCTTGCTAACTTACGAACCGATGAGGTAAATGGTCGGCCTTCAATACGACCTGTTCTACCGTTAATTCTTAGACCTCTTGCGAAGTACTGGTTATTCAATTCATCAGCACCTGACCAACGAATTCTACCACCACTTTCATTTAGTACCGAAGCGATAGCAGATATAGCAGCACCTAAGTTTCTGAAGTTCAGAGGTAATGCGTTTCTGTTAACACCAGCCGATGCACCGTTGAACTGGTGAGCAATAGATTCAACCAACGATCCGAAGATCAATGTTTCTGGTCTCAATACATTGTCCTTAAGACAATCATCGAATAAACCGTTAATCATTGCTGTATGTTCAGCATCTGGAGTTACATTAGTTGTGATGTATGTTTTCATCCTATCCCATGCACCAGTAAAGGCATCAAGCAGATCAGTATTGTTTGCACCTTCTAAGGTCCATGCAGAACCATTCCAATAATATATATCGCCGGCGTAATGACTCACTGTATAATCAGATGCAACAATATAAGCCCAATTTGGTTTCATTCCTGTTACTGAACTTAGATCAGCATATGCATTAACCGAACCTTTATATTTCAGTCCTTGCATTGTTGGATTAAAGACTGGGAATACATGAGTTCCATCATAGTTAAAGAACGAAGCAGCATATGTTCTTACCGCGTTCTGTGAACCATTATCACTATATATCGGTTGTGGGACATCAGGATTAAACTTATCATATGCAAAGTCATTATAAACCGCAGTTAGTAAGTTTCTAGCATCTCTTCGAGTTAAGTTAATATCAATAAAGTTATAAGCAGAGTTAACGTGTCTTACAGTATCTTTCTGTAATTGTTTTCTTCTCTGTTGAATAATTGCTTGAGCATCTGTAAATACAGCATTACTGTAAGTGTAATCTGGCTCTTCCTTAACTGGTAAGTACTTAGTGTCATTATACAATTGAGTGTTATAGAACATGTTGGCTAATTTCTCAACCTTCTTGCTTTCAACTTCTGTTGCCAATTCACCGAGTATTACCTGTCCTGGGTATTCGCCTAATACGATATCCTTACAAATTCTACCTAACTGACGATATGATTTAGCAGTTGGTATTCTCTGACCTTCAGGTAATCTGTAAACTGAATTCCAGAAGTAGAAATCTGCGTTCCATCTTGAAGCAGAATTACCACCGAAGTTCAAGTCGAAGCTGAATGCGTCAAGTAAGTATCCAGTATCTCTGATACATTTTGCCTTATTATAATCAAGTACCTTAAAGCTACTGTTAATATAATCTGTTACATCGGAAGCAAGTTCTTCTGTATTATTATCAATCTTAATACCTGCAGCTGATAGTTCAGAAGGAATCCAAGTTGCTGTTGATACAGGTCTTGGTAATGCATCTATATCGTTAGCAGTTATAACACCTTCAATAATTCCTACTAAGTCATGGACCGTAGTACCTTCAGTTGCCGTAGCAGGATCGCCTATTAGACTCTGCGGAGTTAATGTATATGTACTTGCGTTCGTTACAGGAGTTTCCTGAACTACTTGCTCAACTATACCACCCAAGAAGTTATAAATCGCCGCTGTTTGCACTCTTGTATCAACCGGAAGTACTGATACTCCATTTTCGAAGTAAATACCTGCAGCAAGTCTTGTGGCAGAGTTAGTTTGATATTGAACATCATGAGAGATTGCATCAACTAAGAATCCGATATCTCTTCTGCATTTTGCATCAGGGAAACTTAGAGCATTGTGAGTACTTGATAGGTAAGTAATTACAGCTTCTGATAAGATAGCAGATTTTCTTTCTACAATTTCCTTAGCAGTAATATAGTTAGCACCCATCCAAGTTTGTAATACATCAATACGATCAGGTATTGTATTTCTTGATTCTATATTATCATCAACCGCGTTAGCAACAATCTCTACAAGTTTTCTTGCAGCTATACAAGTATCAGGGTTTGCACCATGTAATGTCATATCCTGAGCAACAGTTGCTTGATATGAAGGTAAGCCATTCCAGTATTCGTATTTAGTTACGATATCGCCTGTGTAATATTTTCCTGTTCTTGGATATAAAGTA
>Ga0129331_1002353_pt1 | contig 25218 bp, 30 predicted proteins | sample CPBNA1_4_FD_105426 | JGI IMG/M metagenome (GOLD analysis project Ga0129331, IMG submission 105426) | Freshwater to marine salinity gradient microbial communities from Chesapeake Bay, USA - CPBay_Spr_31_0.2_RNA1 (Metagenome Metatranscriptome) | ecosystem: Environmental > Aquatic > Marine >...
ATAAAGAGAAAAGTATTATAAATAACTAAAACTATGAAAGTAAAACGTGGCAAAAAATCAAAACAAGAAAATAAAATCGTTGAATTAGATAACAATATTGTACGTGAATATTTGAAGGAACACAATGCCAAAAAGTTGTCGGTGAATTATCTAAAGAGGAAACTCAATATTAAAAGTAGAAAAGTATTATATTACTGTCAACATTCTAATCACATTGAACTAGTTAAACCGTGGGAGGTCGGTTCATCCAAGCATACAGTTGATGTTTTCAAATATAAGGCTTAGACTTTTCCCAAAAATGATTTGGATTGACTATAAAATGAGAACATATCAAGAAATGACACGAAGCGTAGTAACACATATTCGATGTTAAAAACCAATGTAATAAATATATTTTTATGTTTCATGGTTTAGCTAAAATGTGCTAACTATTTTTTAGGATTAATTATTGGCTTTGAATTTGAAATACCTGGATGGTCAGGGGGCTCCCACTTTGAACCATTCGGCAGGGAGAACTCACTCAATAGGTTTGGAGAAATATTGGGTGTTTTATTTCGCGAACTATCATTTATTTCGTGTAATAACTCGATGATGTATTCTTGATTTTCTTGCAGTTTTAGAATTTTAATCTCTAGACTTTTGAGACTTGTCATTCTAATATAGCATGGTAATATACATTTAATCTGTTTAAAGTATAATTAATATTTACATTATGGTTTATAATAGATCGCACAATAAACTTTACCATTTATTTTTTTTCACGTTAATTCGTGGACCACTACTGCGCTTCACGTAAGACTGAGGGTCGTATGTTTCTTCTTCGTCGTCCGAACCAATATTTTTAGACAATTCCCAAAATTCTTTTGATCCCAATCTGAAATCTTTTTGTGCTTGCGCTTTGTACCAAAAGATTTGATCTTGCAATTTGTTTGATTTCGCATTATTATTAATCACTAAACACTCATAATTTTCAGTACATTGGTCCATTACTTGACAAAAAGACTCAAATGTCGGGAACATACCCGCGAAGTTTTCGTAGATACGCTTACGATTGGCAATGTATGGTTCGCGCAAAATAAAGACATAGTCAATATTGGTTCTCAGGGTCGGTGGGATACCCAACGGATATTGCATAGTAATGATAAGCATAATCTTCCAATGTCTTCCATTCATGAATAGTAAACGCATTAATTTGTCTTTTGACCACGAATTATCATATAGACAGTCATCCAAAATAACAAACGCTCTCGGATCAATATTACACTTTTTGTACGTGGCAAGTTGTTTGTTTACTTGTTTCAATACAACCTTTTGTCTTTTCAAAATATTGGCAATAATAGACGAACTATATTCATCATGAATGAACAGTTTGGGAACGTGATCGCTATAAAAACCGTTGCCGGCTTCTGTACCCGAAATAACAGTGCCCAACGGAATATCTCGATGATGGAATAATAAATCACGAACCAAGAAACTCTTTCCTGTATCTCTTCTACCAATTAAGACAACGACGGGACCTTTATTTTCGTCTTTTTTGAATGTGATATGACTCATACTAAATTTCTTAAGTTCTAGTGTCATTGTTTATATATTGAAAACAAATTTAAACCTCGGAATATTACGAACGCAAATCACATAAAGATGTTATTATTAATAAGTTTAAAAATATTAAAAATATTATATCAATAATAAAAATTAATGTGCGATGCTAAAACAAGAATTATTATACGATAATTTAAACAATCTTTCAAATAATGAATTTGAGGAAATTGTTAAAGCGAAAGCACCGGTAGAAGAATTTTTGAATATTGAAATTCAAAAAAGAGTTGGGCATTACAAAAGTAAAAATGATGAAAATTGTTTCGAAATAAAAGACAAAGACGATAATGATAGGGAAGTATTTTTCAAATATATCACGCTGGTTGACTCTCTGAGATATTTGACTGGAAAATACAAAAACGAAGATTTAACAATATTACCTGGAGTTGAAGAACAAAATGTCAATAGTAAATATCAAAAATATATCCATGACAAAAATAACTATGCTTATGTAGATAGTTTATTTTATTACATCAGTGGAAAACTGAAAACCGACAAACAGTTTTTTCACGGTATTGAATGCTATGATATGTTTATTTGTCAGAAAAAAAATTGTAAAATAAATATATCAGACGATTTAGAATATTTATGCGAATCCAACTTTTTTACACAAAATTTAGGGAAAAAATTTCGGTTTGAAGACAATGAGGCAAACGATATCTTTCAGCAAAATAAAAAGGAGACTTTGATCATTGAAGAAACCAACGTTTTAGATTTGGAGTTTGAATCTATTGTGGAAGAAACACCGGTGGACAGCTCAGGAGTATCTCACTCATTAACGAGTGTAAATGAATTTTTGATTGATGATTTAGAAAATGACGACGGGTTGGCATTGAAGTATCAATATGACACAAATGACACGTTGACTAATAATGACGAAGATAGCGACGAAGATAGTGACGAAGATAGCGACGAAAATAGTGAGGAATATAGCGAAGAAGATAGTGAGGGAGATAGTGAGGAAGATAGTGAGGAAGATAGTGAGGAAGATAGTCAACAAGATAGTCAAGAAGATAGTGAGGAAGATAGTCAAGAAGATGGTGAGGAATATAGTCAAGAAGATGGTGAGGAAGATAGTCAAGAAGATAGTGAAGAAGAAGACAAAATTTATTTATTACTAAACAAATTTCCAACACAAGTGGTTGTTATTGAAAAGTGTGCAAATACACTGGATGAACTATTGGATGGAGGAGAAATCAAAATGGAAGAAATAGAGAGTGCTATTTTTCAAATTATCACAACACTTTACGTATATCAAAAAAAATATAACTTTACTCACAACGACTTACACACAAACAATATCATGTATTGTGAAACAGACAAGGAGTATTTGATTTACAAAATAAAAGATAAAATATACAAAATACCAACCTATGGTAAAATATACAAAATAATTGATTTTGGTCGCGCCATTTATGATTACAACGGACATTCTCTATGTAGCGATAGTTTTTCCAGAAATGGAACAGCTCATACACAATATAATTATAACCCGTATTATAATGAGAAGAAACCGTTAGTAGAACCAAATATGAGTTTTGACCTATGTCGTCTTGCTTGTAGCATTTTTGATTTTGTATGCGACGATATCAACAATATTGATGAATATCGAAATATTGCACCGATATATGATCTTATTTTCTCGTGGCTATACGACGATAACGGTGAAAATGTACTATACAAACAAAATGGCGATGATAAATATCCTGGATTCAAGTTATACAAAATGATATCCAGGATTGTTCATAAACATATTCCAGAAGATCAATATGAACATAACGTTCTTAAAAAGTATATTGCGTCGGACTTGATAGTTGACAATTGTTTACATGATGACAAATGTCATTACATGGACATTGATGATACTATTTCGTAAATATATATTTTTCAAATTGTTACATATAATACTCAAGAATAAATAATGTAAGTATTATATATAATGGTTGCGTGCTCGTCTCGTCGTAAGACAAAACATCCTTTTTGTGGACATGACCCTAAGTGCTACTGGAATAATAGGTCTTGTAAAAAAAGACCTGGCGTAAATAACGACACGCGTAGAAATAGAAATATGAATGCTAACCGCGAACGCTTACACCAAGACCCCAATTCTAAATTGAATATGATTTTACACAAACTCAAAAACATTGAAGCAAAGTTGGAAAAGATGACTCGTAAGAATACAAACAATTTGTCAAAACCGAAATCTATCAAATCAAACAGAGAGACTGCTATCAAATCAAACAGAGAGACTGCTCTTAACTCCAATAGAAATATTAATAACAATGGTTCTGCTAAAACTGCGTCTCCAACAAATGTAAAAATGCTTTTAAATCAGTCTGGCAACAACACTGCAGAAACGGCCTCGCCGAGCGCTGTCAACCGTCTTAGAGAAGAGATGAAATCAAATCAAAATTGAGGTTCGTTTGTGAAAATTGTAGTCGTTTTACTACTCTCAAAAGAGACAAAATTACTTCTAAATATTAACACAGCATAAGAAACAATCCCTACTAAAGCACTGTCTTTGAACGCCTTTTTTTGTCGTCTTTGTTTTTCTCCACTGAAACTTTTAAAATGAAATATATAATACATATAACTGCTGCTACAATAAAATTACTATTCAATAACTCCATATAATTTATTTGTTATTTAAATAAATTATATATAACGAAAATAATCCATTTATTTAAAAGGCTAGTTCTTCGATTCCAAGATCAATTGGCGGTTCACTTTCCGTATTTTTTGTTTCGTCTTCGATGTTATCAAAATCCAAGTTTATTTCTTCAATCTCATTCATATTGGATTTAGAGAGGCTATCAAAATCGCTATCCAGAACTAGAGGCACATTATCCCCAATGGTGAATGTATTTTCATTGTTGCTTTCTTGATCGTTGACTTCAGACGGCTCTTCACTTTCAAAAGAGATAGACTTATTCTCTTCTTTTTGGTCATCATCATTATTATCTGGGAATAAATCATTTACCGTCGGTGGCGCTTCAGATAGAGATGATTGTTCGCTGATTATAACACTATTGCTTTCATCTTTTAGAATAGAAGATGGAGTTTCAATTGAGTCTCCAACTTGTTGTTGTGGCTTATTGTTTTCTTGTGGTTCTTGCTTTGGTTCGTCTATTACTTTTTCAGTTTTTTCAACATCTACTTCTTGTGTTTCATCAATATATTGTTTCAGAAGTTGTTCTACTGGAACATTATCACGAATTGTGTTCATAATACACGTTTGAACAATAATTTCAAATTCTCGGTTGTGTTTTTGTTGCTGTAACGGTGTCGCCTCAATTTGGAATAAATAAATATTCGAATACAATTTGCGAGCAATGTTAATGTAAACGTTATGCAAAAATTGTTTGAAGCAAGGTATATCAATGTCAATTTTCTTGTTTTGATTTCCAGTGCGAACACAACTCAATATTTTTAACTGAAGAATGTGAACACAAGTGATGAGGTCTTCTAAATATTTACACTGTGAACATTCTTTAATTCGTTCCACCTCAGCATCCACCATAGTTTGATTCCACTTTGGAATCATAGACAAGTAGTTTTGAAAGGTCATCAAATATTTCTCATCTTCGTCATTTTTCTCACATACTTCCATTGCTTCGCTGTATATTGAACGAAATCCGTCGATAATGTGCCCAGACAAAATATTCGTCAAGCGTATTGACCATTCAGACTTAGAATCGTTCAGCAAATTTGAATTATAATCATCCATTTAATAGTAATCATATATTTCTATTTCTAAATTATTACGAAATACTACCAACAAGTAAAAAATAGAAAATAAGTCATTGCAAAAGTTTTTGTTGACCTTCCCAAATATTAAACTCAAATTATTGTGGTTTGGATTTGTCCTACATTTTTGGAAAATTTCAAAACAATGAAAATTATACTTGTGGAATTCAATACTAATTTTATATATTTCTAATAGCTTGTTGATTTGTGGGTCTTTATTTTGGAGTAAATTATTATATTTTTGAATAAGATATTTATATTTTGTATAGTTGAATTTATCTATATTGTTATGCAAAGACCTATTGCGATTTTCATTAATGTAAATGTGCGCGAATCGCGATGACAGCGGATTCAACAGACGATACTTATTTTCGCAAACAAAGATGAATCTCGTTGTTTTACTATATTGTTCTATTGTTCGCCTTAAGCTATATTGAGAATCATATGTCAAATTGTCGGCATGTTCCAAGACAATTGTTTTGAAATTTACGTCTTTAGTTTTGTTGAATATTTGCATTGAAAATAGTTTAATATGCTCTTTGATAATTTTGATTCCATTTGTAGATAAACAGTTAATTGTAAGGACATATTTAGAAATATTTTCGTTTGAATTATATAGATTGCCGATAAATTGTTGGTATATTTCTTCTTTTCCGCACATATATGGTCCGAAAAATAATATATTTGGAATGCTGGCTTTCTGTATATAACTGTCCAATTTCATTTTTGCTTTTTCCATTTTTACTTTTCTTGGTTTTGTAATATAAAATTATGTCTGTAATATTTAATATTTTATAAGTTAATAATATAATTAGATGACAAACACTCCTCAAAATTGTATTTTCAAAGAGATTCAAATGGCAAATCAAAAGTTATCCGATAAACATTTTTCAGAATTGTTTCACAATGTTTACAATAACGTAATATTTTCTACAATTCCTTACACAATTTATAAAGAATCCCAATCAAACACTTGTATCTACAAGTATAATAGTGGCAACTGCATCGCTTTATCGCATTTCGTAAAAGAATATTTACAAGCGAATCATAATATCAAAAGCTATATTATTGCGGCAAGTGTTCCAAATAGCTGTAAAACGCCCGGCACACCCCATTTGACACATTGTGCAATATTAATTCCACTGTCAGAAGACAAGTTTTGTATCATCGATACTGCTTTATACTTTTTAGAACCAATGTTTTGTGATGTAAAAGATGCAACTACCCGCACAATTGAAATGTCCGATGTGTATCAGCACAATATACGGCGAGTAAACTACAATATTTCAAAATGCGACAATTGTTTACTTGATATAAACTACAACCAAAAACTGGCGAATAATTCATTGTGCGTCTCTTGTGTATTTGAGCACGATCAAAGTGAACAATGGAATTATTATCTAAACGAAATTGTTAATCCAGATAATAATATTGGTCATGCGTATCTGAAACATAAAAAAGAGCCTTTTATGATGTATACTCAAGTAGTAAACAAAAAACCAGTATTGAAATATAAACTTAAATTACAAGATGATGGGATGATTGTGATTAAAAAATACCCCGAAAACACTGTTGTTTTCAATGGAAATTCCGGTCAGTTTGATGAAAATAAGATAAAAGCTGAAATGCGTAAATACTTATCCGGCGTTTTCAGTATATAGTAATAATTTTATTATTATTTATGAACTGTTCAACGGTTGGGTATACGGATTTGTTTTGAATGCGTCCAACAGCGACGCATCTAAGTGACTGTTGCTGATTTCTTGGTAGTTTTGTGGCATAGAGGTGGTGGTACCCAGACTATCGCTTGGGTGTTGATAGGATGTTGGTTTTGGTCTATACACCGGAGTTGGTCTAGTATTTTCACACTCTTTTGCGTTTACTTGCGCAACAATTTTGTTGTTGAAAATGCTAATGTTGCCGTTAGATTGTACATCGCTTGCGTAAACGCGGTTGTTATTTTCCTGGTTATATTGAGCAACGTAGCTCATGTTTCCACTTAACTGAGAAGCAGCCGGACCCGTTTCGGATTGATTCATCGAATTTCTTTGTGTCGCGTTCAATATGGGGTTTACATTCATATACGCAGAATCTTGCTGTTTCTGAACATTCAAGTGATTCATATTCAAATCACACTCATATATTTCTCTATTGGTAGTGGAGACTTCTTGCTTGTTGCGAATTGTATGCGCGGCGACGTTATTTAGACCAACATTACCAGATGATTGTAAACTAGTTGTAGTGTTTACCTTCTTGCTGTGTCTCAATCCATTCATAATTGGTTGAACGATGCTGGATACAGTAGACCCCATTCCTCCAAAGTGAGACGTTTTTGTTGTATTTCGGTTGTTGTTATGTGCGTTATAAGAGGTTTTGCCATAATTTTGTTCACTTGTCGGATTTGTTGTTTTATCTACGCGATTCGTAATTGGAGCCCCATCTAATTGTTGTTTGTTTGCTTCCAAATAGTTTTGTTTGGCGTAAGCAGCACCATTTTGGTTAATTCTGGTTCCGTAATATTCAACACTCGTGTTATCGCGATTTTCATTGGTAAGCATTTGATGGGCACCCACAGTGTGCATATTGGGTCCAGATGTTCCCGCAATCATACCTAAATTATCTTTGTTTACAAAGTAAGAGTCCGGCGTTTTTTTGACAATTTTTCCATGCTCGCCTCTGTTTTGTATTGGATTTATCGCAGGTCCCATATGGTCGTGTAGGCAGTAAATATTTTTAGGATTGTTAGAAGCGCGCAACTCATCTACGCTTTTAGGCATCCACTGGTCTCTCGTTTCATTATAATTATTGTATCCGCTTGTAATCACATTTTCATCGTATTTTTTGCCAAGACCGGGTGCAACTTTGATTTCTTCCCACGGTTTACTGTTCGCGTGGCGATGAGAAGCATTCACGCGCGACTGAAAGAATTCATTTTGGTTCTGATTACCATAAACGTTTTGGGTATTATTTTCTGGTTTGAACATGGTGGCAATCTCTTCCTTTTTAATATCATACGTCCCTTGTCCAGTATAAGAATCTAAAATAGAAGAAGTATTCATATTACCACCCCCGTTTGTTTTTCCTCCATAATAAAGATTCATATTATTGTGATTAATATCGTCGTATTTAATTTTTTTCTCCAGCAAGATTTTTGAAAATATTATCGCTAGTGTTGGAAGACGCTTGTTCTTCACTTGAAATATTATTCAAAAAGAATTTGTCTTGGTATTGCGAAACATCTTGTTGATTGTTGATATTGTTATCACTCTTCGCAATGTTCGGGCGAAACTTTCTATATTCTTTGGAGAGTAAATCGCCGCGCGGTTCAATGTCGCTCAAATTAGCCATATTTTCTTTTCCATTACCAATACATTCTTCTTCATTTTCTTCATTTTTGTTTCTGTCATTGCTAATTAAAACCGCTGTTCCTAACAATAATAATGGAATAGCAATTTGTGCCATAATTTAATCTCTTATATATAAGTTTTATATTTTTTTATGATTTTTTCTATATTTGTCTTTTGTGTCAATATTTGTGTCCACATTGTTTTCAAATTTCAACGAAAAATGACTTTGAGGGTCTTAAAACAAAATCTCCGGTCGGTATTGTTGGAGAGAACGATACGTCCAAGATGGATGAGTGCTCCTTGACTCATCTGTCACGCTTTTATTCAGTTGATATATTGGAATTTTCCGCTCTCCATGATTGACACGATTTTTTTTGTTGTATTGGTTATCAATAAAATCCCGCGAATATCCACGTTCCATTTGTTTCAACTGCCCCTCTAGATCTATCATTTTACTATATTGTAAATTTCCGCTTTTTTGTAAGCGAATGTGTGGGTCATCGACAAAGACATTCTTTGTACCCGTGTTGGAGGGAACATTAAATGTATAGCTACACATAGATGTCGTCTCAATATTTGATTTTAAGATTCTACTAGTATCGTCGTGAAATCTTGTAAACGCCATTATATATATAGTTTACTTATAAATTATATATATAATTATTTAAATGTTATGAAAGCCACCTCTTTCACTGACATGTAAAAATGAAGGTGGAACTAATGTTTTTTGTTTTTTAAAAAGAGGTGTGTCTGTAATTTTTTTGGTTTTCAAATCAGGATTAAAGTTTGCTCCCTCCAAATTTATACTTTTGATGCCTCTGAGTTTACTCTCAATATCAATATTGTTGTATGACAAGGTCTCGCTGTGTAATTTGGGAACTCCGCCTAGTTCCAACATCTTATGAACCGAACTATTTTGACAATAGTCAACATTCAACATATAATTCATTTTGTTGGAATTCATGAGTTTTTCTACATTGTATTCAGGATTTTGATTTTTGTTACTTGTAAACGACATATTACAGTTAATATCTATTAATATAGTATTTTATAATAATTCGTCTAATTACACTCGTACTTTTCATTTTTGTAAATCTCGCGCGAAGGAAGACCACCGCGAACCCAACCATTTGCAGCCGATTCTTCTACAATATGTTTGCTACTCAACCTCTTTTGGAGTTTTTTCTGCATCGGGTACTTGTCAACATTAACCTGACATTCTTCGTTTATTTTAACAGCACTCTTTTTCTCTCTTAAAGTGTCGCCTTTGCGCAGATCATTTTCCATTCCAACATCTACATTTCCTCTTCCTAAATAAGGAACTGTCTTGAAGGTGCGTTCTTGAAGACTTATCTTGAAGTTCAAGTTTGTCAATTTAGAATTTATTAACTCACCACTTTCGTCAACGTTTCCACCATTCGGCGAAACTTGAAACCCACCTTTCATATTCATAGTCGGATGTGAAGATGCTAGATTAATTACCTTGTTGTCGTTTAATTCGCTAAAATTTGATGTATTGTATCCCAAATGCGTTTTGTTCATAAGATTCTCTTGAGTAAAATTATAATCATCATTTCCAATCCTTGAAATGTTGTTAAAAACAAAATCAACAAGTTGGGTCATTATTATATAAAATGAAATATTTTTTTTTTGTTATTTAATATATTAACAAGGGCTTTTCAGAATATAGATCACCATAACAATAACTGAGGAAATCGCCTTGATCATTCGGAATCGTTGTACTCGGATTTATATAAAACTGCCGCATAGAAGATTCAAAGTTCAAATTATCAGAAATATTATTGAATATATTTCCAATATCCTTGTTTCCTTTATTCGCTTCATAAATAAACTGCTTTGTCTGATGATTGATTTCGGACTCTTTATTTTGGTCGTATTCATCTCTCAACTTCTCTTTATTGACGTCATCTACATAATCACTATTCAATACATTATACAACGGATTCTTACTTGTATGTTTGTTTTCGTCAAATGAACCAATATTTGATGATTCAAAACTTTCAAATTTGTTATAATTCTGAATAAAGACTAACGCCAGAATCATGACAACCCCTAGTAACAAAATCAAATAGTTATTCAAAAGAATATATCCAAACAAAGATGAATACAAAATAAACCTAGTTGTTGCGTTTATTTTTTCATTATAGTTCATATGCGAATATGGCCACACTTCTAATAATTTGTCTTTATGAAGTAATGCTTTTGGGTCCTGTAACCAGAATTTTGTTTCCATTATAATAATTGTCTATATAATATAAAGCATATATTATTGTTAGTTGTTAGTTGTTCTTCTTCTTTTTCTTCTTCTTTTTCTTTGGATTTGTAGTTGATTTCTTATTAGTCGCCTTACTTTTATGTAAAGACTCGTTCGGATTGCTATTGTCATCATTCCATACAAACGTATCATCGGAAACTTGGGTCATATTGCCAGCCATTGCTTCTTTTTGCTTTTCTTCTTTATTCTTTCTAAGTTTTTCTTGCATTCGTTCTTTCATCTTGGATTGATTCATAGATTGTTGCATTTTATTTGCCATTCCCTTCATATCAAAATTCCCACCCGCCATTCCCATTTGGCTCATCATGTTTTTCATTCCAGGCATGTCCTTCATTTTCCCCATAATTTCCTGAGCCTCCTTCATCAATTCACTTTCCTTCATTTGACCGCTCTTTAATTTTTCTTCTAGTTTCCCCCCTATATTTTTAACAACACCAAGCAGTTTTGATGGATTTTTGAAAAACTGTTGTAGCAATTCGCTCTGCGATTTCTCGTCTTGACCCTCCTCGAATCCAAACTCTTTTGATGCTTCCTCAGCAATTTCTTTTGCTAAACTCCCTATTTTTCCTCCCATTAATCCGCTAAGATGGTCTTTTAATTCTTCCTGATTCATTGTATTTTCAAAGAAGTTACCAGAACCCTCTTCGCCACTGACCCCTTGTTGCGATGCCTTGGCAAATGATTCAAAAATGTTTTCAACATTACTCAAATCACCCATTTGCTCGCTAAACATTTCATTTAAACATGGGTCAACATCATTAAAAAAGACATTTCTCATCTCGTTCATAGTTTCTTCTATTTTATCTTGAAGGTCGTCTTCGTTAATCGCCTCAAACAAATCTTTGGCAGCTCCAAAATCTTCTTTGCTATCGACACCCTTACACACTGAAAACAATATTAGTTGTAAGTATTTCCATATAGTTTTCTTGGAACCGTCGCTTAATTTATCATCCAAAATAATTTCTTTAAAATTTAAATCTGGTAATAAAAAACATGAATCGTCGCTATCAAATAATTCGTCGTTTTCATACAAAATATGAAAAAAATTTTCTGGGTAAACTTTTTTACAATGACAATAATATTCATCATAATCAATTACATTGAATTTGTCTTCATATTCTGGAAAACTGATCAAAAGGTCCTTGACAAAATCATCAATGATCTTTTGGAAATCCTCGCTTTTTTCCATTTATCTGTATAATTGTAATTGTAGAATTATTTATTTAAATAACTTTATTTGGTATTAGATTAATATTACTGAAACTCATCAAACTGGTTCATCAAATCATCACCTTCGTTGTAATGTGGAGTTGTCAGGTTTGGAACTTCAGTGACCCATTGATTTATGGAGTTTTTGAAGATTTCCAGACAAACCTTTTGTTTTTTTTGCTTGGGATTCATGGTTTTGAACGTAATTATATATTTCTAATTTCTAACACGAGTATTTCAATTTTTTTGACAATATAATATAAAGTCATGTCAAAAAAAGCCAAAAGTTTTAAAAATAAAAGCGTTAAAAGAAAGAGCGTTAAAAGAAAAAGCGTTAAAAGAAAAAATGTGAAACATAGGGGGGGGGAACTATCTGCTAACGAAATTGCTGCTGTAAATCACCCATTAGATTTAATCGATCTCATGAACAATAAAAGTACAACAAAGGGTAATGAAAAACCAACGAATGTGGGAGGAATTATAAATGCGAATCCGGATTTGTCTCCAAATGAGAACCCGGTGAATAGAGCCAGGGTGTTCGGTGTATGTGGTGCCTTTGGAGTAATTGCTACCTTCGGCTATTATATACTAAAGTAGGGAATGTAATTTTTTCCTCGTTGAACTGGTAAAAATAACGATTGTTCATAATTTTCTTATTTTTTATAAGAATATATTGCTTTTTTTTCGTAGCATAATATATAGTCATGACAGCAAAAAATAAAAGTTCTTCAGGTAGTAGTGTAAGTAATAATAATGGTAAGAACAGTATGAATCGTAATAGCAATGCGAATGGTAATAGCAAGATGAATGGTAAACGCGAGTCGGAGCAAGCTGAAATTAGAAGAACGAATGTGAAAAACCTTAAAAATTTAAAGAAAGAAACAAGACGGGCCGCCTTACGTGATATCAACCCGAATAAGGCGAAGGCGCTGGAAACCGACTGGCTTGTAAGAAAGTTGACGTCCGGTAGCTTTTTAATTTTCGTCTTGGCTCTTTTCATCGTGTGGAAACTAGGCGTGTCGATTGGGTAAATATACTAAAACCGCAATATTTAATTACAATCGCTATTAAAATACTGATAACTCATTTGCGTCAAAAACTTAATTTTCGCCAAAATAGATTCCACAACGGAGTTGCTCACAGAATTATATTTTTCTTTGATCAGGACAATATATTTCATCACGGAAACATTGAAATCCTTGTTCAACTTATCCTGCAGTTCATCGCTAAAGAAATAGTTGACATTATTATCCATAATGTAGTGGTAATATTGCTTTGTGATATATTCATACCACGTTTTAATAAAGAGTTTGATATTTGTCTTTTTCAACAACAAATTTTTCTTGTAAAAATCGTTAAACTCTTTATTTTTGTTTTCTAGTTGTTCTTTGATAGTGTTGAGTAAATCAAAGTAAATATCTACAAACGTTTTTACGATTTGTTTTTTCTGAGCAGCAGAGTGACTCATATTGCTAATGAAGTTGGATAGTTGTTAAACTATTTGTCTTTTTAAATCATAATTCATTATTTCTCTCTTGTTGAATTTTGTCTAAACTAACCGGTTCCTGTTTCTCACTCAAATCTTCGGTTGGTGTGTAAATATTTTCGGAATGATTATTTGTAGACTCAATAGACGCATACGTGTACATTTGACGCGTCCCGCCGTTACCTTGTGCGGATAGTTCGTCGTGGTCTGTATCCCAGAAACTAAATGAATCACTTGATACCCCAAAAGAACCGTTTGTTTCAGACTCTAAAGAAAACGAATTTGGTTCCATATTTAGTTTCTGTCGCTCATCATTAATACTTTTACTCATCGGAGCAAAATACTCCACGATTTGACCCCCTTTCAATATTTCATAATTTGGCATAATACACAATGTTGGAACACAAGTAATCATAGGCGGTAGTGGCATGGTCTGTTGTGGATTCAAATAAATATGTGTAATATTGTTTTCAATGTATCTGTTATCAATGCAAATCAACTGAACTTTATCAAGAAAATTTTTCTGTCTTAGATTCGCCAACACTTCTTTACTGTGAGCGCAAAGTTCGCTAAAAAATAATAAATGTTTTGGATTTGTCTTGTTTAAATTTTGTTTGTTAGGCATCATATTCATATTTTTCTCGGTATTGTTATTCATGAACTATATTTCAATATGATTTAGAGTATAATTTTTTTTGATGATATAAACTAAAAAATTGAATTAAAAATAAAGTATAAATTTATACAACATACATCCATGAGTGTTCAAGTTGAAAACGTTGTTGAATATGAAGGGACTTTGTCGTTCAATGTACGAGGAGTAGAAACGTGTGTTGTCAATTCACTTCGTCGGGCGTGTTTGTCTAATATTGAAACACTTGTTTTCAAAGGATTTCCGCATCATGAAAGTTCTATTAATATAATTAAAAATACTACAAATTTCAACAATGAGTATTTGAAACATCGCATTTCCTGTATTCCTATTATGAGTAACAAAAGTAACGAATTTGACCAATTAAAAGAGAACTACAAAATTGTTGTTGATGTGAAAAATGAAAAAGGAAAACAAGAAAAAAGGTATGTTACAACCAAAGACATTGTTCTTGTAAATAAACAGACCAATAATGAGGTTCAAAGCGAAATGAATGGGTCATTGTTTCCACCTGACCCGATTAGTGGAGAACATATATTGCTTTGCGTGTTGTATCCAAACCATAACTTGAGCGATAATGAAATGGAAGAGTTAAATTTCGAGGCGGAATTTGAAATTGGTTGTGCTCAAGAGAATTCGTGTTGGAATGTTGTACATAATTGCACGTATGAGTTTCTGCGCAACGAACCGGAAATATCTAAAAGAGTAAATAATATTGAAGATAAAATGGAAAAACGAGACTTTGAAATTCTGGACGCGCAAAGAATTTACTATGAAAATGAGTATAAAATGACAGTTGAGAGTTTAGGAATATTTACAAATAGAGAACTAATGGCCAAGAGTTGCGAATACATCATAAGTAAATTGAATTTAATTATCCAGTATACTAAAGATAATGAGCTTGCGAATGTTCAAACAAAAGAAGAATATATATCGGCGTCAAATGACGGAACAAAATCAGCAGAAGAAATTGAAGAATATCAAAATATGTATTGTAATATATATACCGAGGATGATTTCTTTGTGTTTGAACTAAAAGAAGATGATTATACGATTGGCAAGCTTATTGAAGTTTATTTATATAGCAGTTACAAAGAAGCGCTAAGTTTTGTAGGGTTCAAAAAGAATCACCCAGTCCAACCAAATGCACACATTTACATTCGTTATAAAAAAGAACAATCAAATAAAAAGGATATATTCTCTCATATTAAAAACACCGCCTTATATCTCCAACAAGTCATATTCAAAGACATTCACTCTTCATTTATTGGGAATTAGTAATTAAGAATTAAAAATTAATAAATAATCTCATTCTTTATATAAATTATGGAAAACATAAATCTAAATAATTCTTTATTTTATGGTAATATTGTTAAATTGGAATCAGCCCGTAAAGAATTATTGAACGATACATTATTTTTTGTTGATTATATTGATGATTCTAAATTGAAACTCATTTCGGAAAATTTGGAAACTCAAATTTTTCATTTGAATGCTGATGGCGGTATTGACAATATTGATAAAGTCATTGTCGTGAATCAGCAAGAAGATGGTTATTGTGTCATAAATCGTCTTTTACCCGGAAAACTAATTAAGATCAACTTTGCAAGCGAAGATGCGTTTATTCAAGGTGAAATTAGAAAACTTGAAAATGATATGATTGTTGTAAAAACCCTGGAAAGTGAACTATTATATATTGATTTTGAATATTCTGGTCTCCTAGAAAAATATAAAATTCGTTCTATTGAGATCATTAAAAGTTACAAAAGTTACCAAACCGGCGACTATGATATTGTGGATGATGGAATATATACTGAAGACAAAATAATGTCAGTGGAAGACGGAATAGGAGAAACAATATATACAATTGAACAACAGGTCAATGATTACATTGAAAAAAGTCTGTCTACGTCGAAAAACAAAAAGAAAGTAATTTCAGAAATTGGCAAATACAAGTTGCTATTGGAAGAATATACTGAGTTAGATTCGGGAATCAAGATTAAACAGATTCCCAACAATCAAATTCTCTATTCTATATTTGATTTGAACCCTAAAGTTGTCAACCTTTATTCATCTTATCTACACAAGGAACTGTATTACAATTCTGAGAAAGTTGGAAACTATGAACTTGATAGTATAGACACAGAAATTTCAAAATGGCAGTACAGTGTTACTGAAAAGAGTTACGAGAACTCTTCTTTAGAAGTTTTTTCCGAACAAGATAATATCATGCCAATAAATACAAAAATAAAAAATTATCATAAAAAAATCCGTTTAGAAACAGAACAAAATATTGCGCTGGTTAATAAAGTAACACATTCTAACAACAGCCCGTTTTTCTTTGCGATAGGAAAAGAGGGCGAAATTCAAGTTATCCCATACGATATGGTTCATGTGAACAAAGGAGAAAAGGTAATTTTGAATGGAGTTGTATTCAAGAACTTGCCAACAATTTTCAAGGAAATGAATATTCATCATTCGAGTAATATCCTTTCTAAATCATTACAAAACATGTATATTCGGTATGAAAAAATACCCAAAGTCAAAATGTTGAATGGTGATGTTATGAAAGATAAAAAATATTTTGATAACAAGCGTGTTACCTTCTATGAGTTTCAGGAGGACAAATCGTTTAAAGAATATATTGAAGAGCTTGATTTTGGTTTGAAAGAGATTTATGATAAAATATTTGACAGAAAAGAAGTTTCTATGTTCCAGTGTTTAAAAAAACTGGCTTTATTTGATGTTTCAAAAATGAATGTTTCGGAACACTTATTTATTCAAAAACTTGTGCGAGAGAATCTTAGCGTCACGAAAAAGGAAATTAATGAAAAGCGCGCACATTTTGTCAGAATGAATAAAAAACAAGATGACTATGAATATGTTCCACATGAAAGCATGTATGAAATCGTAAAAAATTCTTATTTATCGGATAAAAAATCAAAAACAAGCAATGTTCCTTACCACATGGGTGAGTTGTTGAAGATCGCAAGCATTGATAACATGGAGTTGTTGTTATTTGAATTAAAGCAATTGAACAGAGCAAATCACATCGACTTTAAAGATGAAGAAGTAGATAATTACATATTGGATTTACAAGCTCAATTGAATGGCGAGATCTCCAAAGATAGCGACAAAAATCGCGTTGATTACTCCAAATATTATAGAACCAAAGGTGAAATGGTACGTGATTTAAATAAAATAATACTGAAAAATATAAATAAAACAGAAGAAGGCAAAATAGAAAAATATGACCCAATTCAATATTGTTATGAAAATGTGATTAACAATGCGAAATTTGACGGCGACCTCAATAATTTTGTGAAAGAATTGGATAAATTATTACAGGCCATGCACGAAGAAAATGAAAATTTTGCGAATTTTGACGTTATTTTTGAAAATGAACCAGATAATGAAAACATTTTAAACGTTCTCGTTAAACTGATCCAGAAAACACAAATACGCCAAGATGATAAGTGCTACGTGGAAGAGGAAAAGAAGTTTTATATATACGATGGAACCCAATGGAATAACTCCGAAGAGTCAAAAACACAATTAAATAAAAAGAAATTTCTCCAAGTAAAGAACTCTATTGATGAATTTGAAGAAATAAAAAATAGAATTATCAATGAGTCGGTCATTAAATATGCGCAAAAGTTTGAAAAAAATGACGATGAAGACGATTATTTTAGTGAAAAAATACGCAACAAAATGATAAATAAAGTTAAAAATATGAAAAAAACTAAATTGCGTGAGTTGCTCAAATACAACTCCCAGAAATATGATTATCAACAGTTATTTGATAATCTAGGCTATGAAACTCTTCAACACTACTCACCGAATACAAATTTGTTGTATATTATTCTAGGGATTGATGAACTAGAACGAAAATACTCGTTAATCCAGAGGTTTATATCTCTATTTGCCATTGATAATGGTGATGAAAAATGGCTTTTTTGCGTCTCTGAAAATATTAAATTAATCCCAAAATATTTACAAAAGTTAAGCGAAGCATATTTGTTGTACAACACCCATGAGAGCGTGATGAAAGAAATTTGTCATCTTGAAGGAGAAATGAGTGAAGAAGGTGATGCTTGGATCCACAAAGAGAGTGGCTTTGTCATTAAAAGACTAGACTTTGACACGAATTATGGATACGATGAGAATGGGTTTAAAATAAAACTGGATACTATTGAAGGTGTTGACAATGTTGATAATGATGAAGAAAATATCACAATTACTGGAAACACTACTGTAACTAGCGTTAAATCAAGACCTGTCAAATCTAAACCAAAACAAAATAAGCGGATGATGCGTCTTTTAAAAGATTTAACGTCTGTTATGATGCGCGACTTAGATGTGAAATTCAGACATAATGATGATACTAGTTTATTATACACAACTATGGAAGAACTATTTCAAGAGTCTTCGTTACATCCAAAGTATGAAAGTCTTGGTATGCTTGGTAGCATCTACGTTGTGATATCAATGATTCTCATATACAAGCAGTCTAAAAATGTCGCGGTCGTAAATTCATATTTGCCATGCAATATGTCATTTTCCGGATTCCCGTATGAACAAGATGAATCATCTTTAGACGGAATCAAATACCTGGCTTGTTATCTTAAAACCAGGCTCGAACGGGACAAGCAAAAGAAAGTTAAAAAAAATCAATTGTCAGAAATGGTTTTTCAAATTTTCCAAAAATTTGCGTCTATGAAAAATACAGAAGAAAATATTGCAACTGACATTCTCAATTACATAAAAATATTCTTTTTGAAAAATGATTTTGTGAAAGATATGATGCAACAAAAGCGAAACTTTGAGAGTAAAAATCCAAAAGCGAGCTTCCTTTCTGATCCTCCGGCAATGTTCAAACCAGCGCTTGTAGAAATTTCAACACAAAACGCAGACGATGAACATGGGTTCAAGCACAGAACAGATAATTTTCTGTATAAGCATGCGAAGCGAAAAAGAGAAATGGAAATGATAAATCTGAAAATTGAAGAAGAAATAAAAGCATCAATCAAGAAGGAGGAGCCGCTACTCAAAAGTCATTATGAAGAACCATTCTTAGTAAATTATTGCTGTCAAGATAAAGATATTGTGGTAAATTCATTACTTAAATCTGAACTTAACAAATCAACCATCTCCAAGCTAGTGAATAAAAGCGATGAATTGTTTAAGAAAGTATCAGAAGAAGACTTTAATTGTTTCAAATGTACATCACTGTTAATTCCTATCCTTGATAAAATGGAAGAAGAAATTAACTTGACACGCATATATAATCAAGAATTGTTGTATTCCTTCTTGTCGTCATTACTACAACTTGAAAATAAAGACAAAAACCTTCCTGAACACTTGAAAATACTTGCTAAGGAATACAACATTGAAGAGTTAGACGATGAATTTTACACTGAAATGGGAGAAATTGGTAAAAATGGTAATGTATCCAAAAAGATTGAATTATTGGAAAAATACGACATTGAAATTAATTCCTCTTTTATGGAGAACGTCTTGACACGGCACCATAAACATCTTTATGATGAACAAAAAAAACGTCAAGAGTCAGAAACCGAAAAGTTGCTACTAAAAAAAACTAACAAAACCAAAGTCTTGTCTGATTTCCAGTTTGAGTATATTGATACAGAAGAAAAGGCTAAAAACCAACTTGATCAAGAAAATGTATCTAACAAATTTGAGAAAGAACTCGAAATTTTGTCCGGTAGATACAATAAATTTATGTCAAGTAATTTCAACAAATCTAACCATCGAACTGTCAAAATCAATATGAAGACGCTCTTGATCAATTTGAAAAATGGTGTTTATTTAGAGGAAAAAGACAATGAACAATTTGAATTGTATATTAAACAATTATATAATATCAACTACCAATTAGTTTCCTTTGTTCCAGGACTTTTGTTCAACAATAATTTCCATAATGACACCGGTTTTGAACATTTCAATTTCGCCGATGCTCACGTCGATGATTTGAAGAAACATCGTCAAGATTACAGAAACGGATTTTACAAACTTCCAAATGCTAGTGAAGAAACAGTTAATATTCTGAAGTCAATTTCTAATTATAAGGACGTGTTGTGTATCAAAACATTTAACAAGAAAAGAACGAATCAATATTCTTTTTTGTTATATTTATTCTACAAATTATTAAACTGTTATATCGAGTTATCTGAATCAACCGATGTTGTAGTAGATGTAAATTTTGAAATTGTAAAGATGATTCTAGAATACACTAAAAATACATCTTATAGTTACTCGAAAATGGTGATGAACAATAATCAATCAAAGCAATCCGAAAAATATGTGAAGACAGAATCATTAAGAAAAATGAGGCCACAAGAAAGAGAAGCTGAAAAATACAAAATGGCAGCAAAATTGGGTGACTGGTCTTATGGTAATCAGAGTAGGGTATTCAAATATTACAAACAGTTTTACCACGAAGATTCCGAAAAGGCAAATGAAATTAAGAACATTGCGAGAGAACTATATGCGGAAACAATAACAGATGGAAATAACGAATTATACCACGATTCTCAATTTGAGAACTCATTGACAGACATGATCAACGATGAAGAGGCGCAAGACATAACAATGGTCGGAGATGAAGACGGCATTGTTCTTGATGACGAAGGCTGTGAATTAGACGATTACGAATAAAAGAGTAAAAAATTATATAAATATATAGTAAAATGCTTGTAGATAAATTATACTTGTCCATATTTCTCTTTGTTTCGTTATATTCAATTGTCAATATTATACAACCAAACGCCATATACAACCATCAACAAAACTCGTTGAGACCGTTCGGCGTCGGATATAAAAACACTACAATTATTTCGTTGTGGCTTGTCAGTATTTTATTGGCAATTCTTAGTTATTTTGTTGTAATATATTACTTCAATATCATGAATATGTGGTTTTGAAATAATGACACTGCTATTTTTTACAAGACCTGCAAAGTGGGCAAGTATTTCCTGGGTTTGCGCGTTGCCAAGCAATGTAACAAGTTCCACAAATACCGTGATGATTCCTTTTGTCTTTTATATCACAATTGTAGTAATGCTTTAGTTCATTTGTTTGATAACAAACATTACATTCCCCGCGAAATGTAGTGGTTGTTATCAAAGAGCGTTCAATATCATATTGTCTAGTATTTTCGAAGCGAATGTAAAATGAGTGACACTTTGAATGAAATTGTTCGTTGATAAAATCGTCTATTGTAGCATTATTTGTATCATTCAACTTGATAAGATTCATAGTATGTTCGCGATCATTCATGTGAAATATTGAAAAATCTAAAGTCGTCTCCATCAACGATTTCAAATACTCAATGTATAAACTGAAATAAGCCTTAAGTTCAAAATTATAATGAGGAAGACAAAACGTTTCTCCACTATGTTCAATCTTGAATGATGACGTGGCATTATATTTGCCATGATTTTGTATCATCACTTCTGGAATAGAATGGATTAGTCCGCGCAAGTGATTGATATTTTCGGACATGGTTCTCTTAACTTTAACTCTGTTCATTCTCTATATTTTTTATATTGATTTCAATTTTTTTGGAATTTATCATTCAAGTATTTTCGGAAATTATCTTTATTTACCGAAAATGCGTTACAGTTTTCTGCTAAAATAGTATTATAACCTACCAGTATGGTAATAATGCTCAAGATAGCGTGCCAGACGCCTTCGCCGATTGATTCTTTTAAAAAAATATATTTCTTGATTAATTTTTTATTATCTTCATTATCAGTAATACCAGCACTTTCTAATAGTTTTTTAGAATTTTCACCACTGTCATCAAAATGAATTTCATTCAAAAGTATTTGCGGATTAGCCTTATACAAGTTGACCAACTTTGATTCATTATTGGCAGTTGTCATATTCTTTACAGTTTCAGACTCTACACCAGAAAAATTCAAGAAGGATGAACCGATTGTATTTGAAAAACATCTAATCCATCCGGGGAAAATTGATATCAGAAATATACCAACTGAGTAAATAAGTATAAAGGGTATTACTGTTGCGTAAAACGCGACCTGGTGATTTTTTTCACCACATATTATTTTTTCTTCAGTTGCCGAAATATTTGTAAAATAACTGAATAAGAAAAATATAGCCATGAATGCGAAGATAGAAACCTTTCTCAATGTTTTAGTCTTATTATCATCTGAACCGTCAATTCCTGAATGCAACGCAACTGTTCGCATTATAAAGAAGACAAGTGTTACTATGGAAAACAGCATTATTGAACTGTTCACGTGATCTTTAAATGATTGTTCGTCGATTTCACTGCTCATAATGAATATATAGTATATAATTATTTTAGATTTTCTATGTTTAAAAAATATAAAAATAATATATGTATCCTAAATTAGTTGAACATAAAATCAAAAATATTGTAAACACAAATCTCCGTTACTGTCACAATATAAAAATGAAGTATTACAACTTTTTTTATAATATTTTTTGCTTTCTCTTGATTGCATGTACAATTGGTGTTATATTGTATTTTAAATATGAGAAAAAAAAGGACGTCTATAGTGAAAAAATGAAAGAAAACCAAAAGCGAGATTATATTTTATACAATTTAAGAAAATTCCAAAATATGAATAATAAAGAAATAGAAACAATTAATTCCTATTGATCAATTAATTCCTATTGATATTATATAAATGATGAATGAAAACACAAATACTACCGACCATAATGCTAATTTAGAAATGTTCTTTTCGCGAAAAATGGATATTGACAAAATTAACCGAAAAATCAAAAAAAATCAAACAGTATCCAAGAAAAAGAGAGAGAAACAACTTTCCTTTGATTTTGATAGAAAGCAGTTTCGTTTAGTAGACGCAAATTATGTTGCGGTAGTTTCTGTTTCAAGAATAGACAAACAAGATACAGAAGACCTTATAGAAAAATACAAGTCTAAGATCCAGAAAAACCAAAAAAACATTCTTAAAAAAAAATATGAACTTTTGTTTGAATATCAAAATGTAGAAGATTTCGAGGAAATATATAAGAATTCAATTCAACAACAAGAATCTTACATCAAAATGCATGAAAAGACGCTTGAAAATTATAAGAAGGAAAAGGAAGAAACGAAGAAGGAATCTGAAGAAGCACGAGAACAAATTTTGAAACAACAAGAACCATACGAGATTGAATTAAGAAGCAATGAAGGTGGTGATAAAAATATTAACAAGGCTGAAAATATGAAGAGGTACATAGAACAACAAAAACAACTTTATGAACTTACATGTAACAACATTATTGATAGTGTCAAAATTAACGAAAGATTCGTAACCCGAGTTTAATAATATTCACAATGTCTTTGTTTAATATCTATTATATTGTTTCCAAATGCTATCGCGTGCGTTGTCATATGTATTTTGTTTACATTTTGGGTCTGGTTCCTCGTTATGCGCACTAGTTCTATATATTGCTCGTTGTTGATTTTTCTCAATAAGTTCATTTTTTTTTCTCTTTTAATGGTTCTTGTTCATTCATAATCAATAATTTTTGCGAAACAATATCATAATCAATAAATGTTAGGTTTGATGATTGATTTTGTGCAAGTTTCAAAAAATCGTTTGCCAGGTTCATATTCCACGACGACTCGTAACTTTCAAACGATTGGTGCAAAACCATTTTTGATTGGTCATTCTCGGAGTCGCTATTACCCATCGTGTTTCTCAAGTAATAATGTTTCATATTTTGTTCATAAAACATCATGAGCGTATCCATATAAATTTCGCGTTCCAATATTTTATCTACAAAATATTTAAGGTTCATCTGTTCTAATTTTTTACCGGTCTCTTCTTTTACAATGGAAGCCAATGACATCAATGATTCAGAAACAAATATTGTACCCTTCATCATATCTATCTGACAAGCTATTTCATATTGTTTAGGAACTTCATTACCAAACATCATTAACAAATTATTATAATTCGGCATACTTTTGTCAACAATGCTCTGGACTTCAACCAGTTCGTCTTCAATTTCTTCAATGCGGATTTTTCGCTCCAAGTCCCGCTTCTCTTTTCCCTTCTTCATTTTGTTTAACTTGTTTTCATGAGAGTCTTCTATAAACGAAAGAGAATATTTCCAAGAAGTTTTGGCACCTTCAACAAAATACGAAACTCCGCTTTCAAGTAGTAATGCGCTTTGATTTGTAAAGTTATTTAATTGGTACAAAAGAAATGATGACGAGAGCAGTAAGACAGACGACGAAAATGCCTTCATCTTTTAAGTAAGTTGGGTGTTTTATAATGGTGTTCATTTTCTATTTCAATTTTATAAAATAAACCTATTATATATAAACTGAATGAAATTTACAAAATATATTAACTTCAAAGCATTTTTGGTTAGTTTTGCGGTAGGTTTGTTGTATATATATTTGACAGACGATTATAAAAAGGTTATTATAGTTTATCCGACACCAATGAACAAAGACAAAAAACTATACGTAGACAAAGCAAATAACTGCTTCAAGTACGGTCTGACACAAGCGGAATGTTTGTCAAATAAAGAAGAATATGTCAACGTTGGAGTGAATTATTAATATATACTTTATTATATATAGTTCCAGTCTAAATATGAAGGAGATAAAACAAATGTTGAAATCTGATAAAGGAGTATTCCTATTTTCAATCGTTTTAGGGTTGGGATTCGCCGGATTATTCAAAATGAGTTGCGATTCTAGATCGTGTTTGATTTACAAGGCACCAGATATGAATAACAAAAAACAAGTCAAAGTAAATAATAAATGTTATGATGTCTCAGAAGAGATGGTTGATTGTGACAATGAATTAGAAAAAGTAAAGGACAAAATTTTAATGTAATGAGTTTG
>Ga0129331_1180790_pt1 | contig 24729 bp, 6 predicted proteins | sample CPBNA1_4_FD_105426 | JGI IMG/M metagenome (GOLD analysis project Ga0129331, IMG submission 105426) | Freshwater to marine salinity gradient microbial communities from Chesapeake Bay, USA - CPBay_Spr_31_0.2_RNA1 (Metagenome Metatranscriptome) | ecosystem: Environmental > Aquatic > Marine > Coastal...
CAGGTACTGCTTCGCCAGTTACTCTTACTACTCCTTTAGATCAAGCATTCGACATTCAAGATTTAACAATTGGTTCTATTGTAGGATTTGATAATATTAATCCTGGTTCCGATTATCAGAGTGATGTATTTGCGATTGCCCAAGATTCATTACTTAAAAATGTAGATCGTAAGAATCAAGTTGTTTTATTTGCTGATGCTGGTGATGCAGGTTCGTTCTCTGTGAAAGATAGAATACGAGGTGTAACTTCTGGTATAAATGGTGTCGTAAAAGCTGTTAATCAACAAGATGGATTTATTACGATTACTCCATTTAATATTAATGGATTAAATAAAAACGAAAACATTGCATTTGAGAATGCACCAAGCCAGGTAAAAAATGTTTTAAGTATCGCAACTGATTTCCTAGGAACTGCAAGATTTGGTGACAACGCAGTGATTAAATCAGAAACAGAATTTGCGGTAGGGAAAATTTCAGAAGTAAATATATTAAATTCTGGTTTTGGTTATTGGGAATACGAAGTAGATGATTCAGAGATTACTGATTTCGCAAATGGTTTAGGTGAATTAAGAACAGCCAATAATGAATTCGTTTCTCACGGTATTATTAAAGCAGATACTCAAGGTGTAACAAGTGGATATTGGGCAGGAACCAATTCTCACTTAAGTGGTTGGAAACAAAATAGTGTAACAACAACAAAAACAAATTTACCCGGTGCATCTTTACCTTTAATAGTTGGTCAAATATCTATAGGAGTTGATCCAACAGTATCCTATCCAACTTTAGCTCCTGCGTTCGAAGCTTGGTTTAGTAGTACTGCTTCAGATGGATACGCAATATATGATTTAAGTAAACAAGGTATGGCAATCTCAGCCGCAACTGGAATATGGTTGACGCAGCTAAGATCTAGAAGTGCAGCTGCAAGTATCACGGCAAGATGGAATGATATTGTTGTTCCTTCAATGAAAGAACAAGCTTGGTACAGTACACAGGAAAACCTTGTTTGGGAATTTGATGCGGACGTTAATGTATACGACCAAGAATATTTAGATTCAGGACAAAGAATACAAGATAGTGATTTCTATCAAGAGTATTCATATCAAATTAAATCAAGCTTACCTATACAGAATTATGAAAAGTTATTAAAAGAAAATGTTCACTTGGCAGGTTCAAAACTGTTTGGTGACTTTATATTTAAGGCAAAGGTAGGCGGAACAATTAAACCGAGATTCTTACGAAGATTCAACGACCAAGGTGGTGGTTCTCCGTTCGATGTTGCTGATATAACAGAGCTGAATGCAGGTACTACTAACTTTACTGCTGATAATACAGGTGTATCAGCCGACCATGAACCTGGTGGAACTGGTGGATTAACCTTAGTTCAAGGTAACGTTGCTGATCTAACAATTACAAAGAATTGGTATCAAGGTTTCCATGATTACAGCGTAACGGCAGCTATACCATCAGGATCAGGACCATTCCCAGTTGCTATTTTATTACATGGCAATGGTGGATCAGGTTCACAAATGATAACGCAATTCTCTAGTGAATTGCCAGGACATATATGTATTGGAGTTGACGGCTATGAAAATAGTTGGAATGTTTCAAATGAAACTTCAAACGGTCCTGACATTATAATGTTGGAAGAACTTATTACCAAACTGAAACTATATAAAAACGTTGATAATACTAAGATTCGTATTGTAGGTGTATCAAATGGCGGCGGACTTGCATTAAGAGCTGCTGTTGAAATTAACGATCTTGCTGTTGATACGATCGTCTGTATGATATCACAAACACACGATTTCCAATACAGAAATAGTGCGTTCTGGTATCCATTAAATGATTTATATACAGGTGATGAATGGCCACAGGATGGTTATACAACGCAGAAGACTCCAATACCACAAAGAAGAATTGTTCAAATGAACGGAAGAGCAGATACTGTTGTTCCTTACGCTGGTGGACCATTCGTAGGAGTTAACTTCTTGCCTGCCCCAGAATCTGCGTTTAGATTCGCACAGGCACAAGGCTACACAGGACTTGAATTAACAACAGGGCCTCTATATGGCGCAACAAGCAGAATTTATGATTATGGAAATGTAATATTCTTCCGTGAAGATGTTGCTCATATTGTCTCGGATGATATGAAACACTTACTCGGTCAGTACTTAGAAAACGATTATGATATTACAACGCCGCCTTCATAAGCAATAAATATAACTATAAAGAATTTTTTAGGAAAACAAAATGTCTAAACAAATAATTAATATCGGTGCATCCGCTAACGACGGTACAGGTGATCCGTTAAGAAATGCATTCGACAAAGCCAACGATAATTTTAATGAGCTTTATCTTGCGTTAGGAGATGCAAATAATCCAGTGGATCTATTTGATATTAACGGCAATTTAGACTTGTTAGGTAAACCACACAAAGTATCTTTCTTATATGATACAAAACTAAATCTCGATAATGTTAATGCAGGTACATATCATGGTTCTATAGGCCATGCACATGACACAGGTTCATTGTATTACGCTCATGGAACTTGGAGAAGATTACTTTCTGATACTTCAGCAGGCGCAATTCTCAATTATGTAGATCCTCTTAATCCGTTTGTTTATAATACAAATATTATTGGCGATGAAACTAACGGTTATGTTTTAAGTACAAGCGCAAACGGTTCTTACAGTTGGGTTGAAGGCGGTGGCAGTTCATACGCTGATGCAAATGTTGATACTCATTTAAATACCGGTTCAGCAAGTACTAACGAAGTATTAAGTTGGAACGGTTCAGATTATGACTGGGTAGCACAATCAGGTGGCGGTGGCGGATCATATACTGATTCAGATGTATCTGCACACCTTAATACAAGTAGTGCATCTGCAGATCAAATCTTAAGTTGGACAGGTTCTGACTTTGCTTGGGTTGCAGACGGCGTTAATCCAAGTGATATTTCTGCACACCTTAATACAAGTAGTGCATCTGCAGATCAAATCTTAAGTTGGACAGGTTCTGACTTTGCTTGGGTTGATGATGCAACAGGTGGCGGTGGTACTGCTATTACTATACAAGACGAAGGTTCATCATTAGCAACAGCGGCTACAACTATTAACTTTGTAGGTTCAGGTGTTGTAGCGACAGGATCAGGCGCAACTAAAACAATTACAATTAGCGGTGGCGGTGGCGGCTCAGTTGCTATGACTGACGTTACTGACACAACAATTACAAGCCCACAATCTGATGATATTTTAAAATTCTTTGGTAGTGATAATACTTGGAGAAATGTACCGTTCACTCCAACTTATTTAGATATTAGTGAACAGCCGGCCGGTATTTCAGATAAAGCACCATTTGAAAATACTTTCCAAAATGCTACAACAGTATTAAAGGTTACTAATAATGGTTCTTCTTCATATCGTTTTGACCAATATGGAACAACCGATAACCCAACAATTTATGTAAAGGCAGGAACGACAGTTGGATTTGATTTAACTGGTGCAGGTGGTGCAACTCACCCATTCGTAATTCAAACTTCGGGTGGTGCAGATTACAATGACGGTCTAGTAGCACTTGATTCAGGAATTTATTACGAAGGTTCAGCTGCAAATGCAGGAATAGGCGGTGCTTTATTCTGGAAAATACCAGCAAGCATTTCTGGTAACTATAAGTACCGATGTCAAGTTCACGGTGCCATGACCGGTACTATTGTCGTTGAAGCAGCTGCAGGCGGTGGCGGTGGTGGCGGTTCATTACCAAGTCGTACTTCCCCATCACAAGCAACATCTTCAATTGCTAACGGTGCGGTTGCTAACCTTGACATTACTGGATTTAAAGGTTACGCCTTATATACAATTACAACATCAGCTGCAGCTTGGGTAACACTCTATACAGATGGCACAGCCCGAACAGCCGATGCTTCAAGAGGCGAAGGTACTGATCCAGCTCCAGATGCTGGTGTCATTGCAGAGGTAATTACCACAGGTGCTCAAACAGTAAAACTATCTCCTGGAACAATCGGTTATAATTTAGAATCAACACCAACAACAAATATTCCAGTTACAGTAAGAAATAAAAGTGGTAGTGCTGCAGTAATTACAGTTGCCCTACAAATTCTACAATTAGAGGCTTAATTTAAAATGGAAGAATATATTGTCACTCTTCATAATAAAGAAGACCTAGATGATTTCTATAATGATATGGAAACGCCTGGTGGCGATCTTTATATTCCTGATAGAGCAGTTAATGTAGAATTAAGAAGACAAATAAGTCGTAACACTCATTATATGTTAACACCTGAAGAAGTGATTGAACTTAAAAATGATCCTCGAGTATGGGATGTTAAATCAGCAAGTCATCTTAAATCAGGGCTAAATGAGTATACTGGATTTGGAGAAGGCGGAACTTTTGAAAGAGATAACTTTATTCCAAATTCTACAGATAAGAATTGGGGTTTATATAAACATACAGTTGGCGATGATATTCCTGCCACTGATCTTTATAGTGGCTCAATTACAAATGTGACTGGCGATGGTAGTGATTTCTTCAAACGTGAAGTTACTGTTAATGGTACAAGAATCATGGCCGCCGGTGCTGTAGGTGGTCAAAGTGCTGTACCCGATGCGTGGATAGAAAAAATAGCTCGGATGTATGAATTGTTTTTAATACCAAATCAGTACCAGTCACAAATCAGTGATACACTCCAAAGAAACTTGATTAGAAATCTAAAAGGTTTATCTGGAACCTGGCACGAAGGGTTACCAACACTACAACGAGTAGCAAGAGGTGGTGGGGGTGATTATACTCCAAACTTCTTAACTGACTCAGGAGTTATTAGTTGGAACCTAACAAACTTATTTGATACACACGTTGCTAACGATATGGTTTGGTATTTGAATTCATCTGGTACTCAAGGTGATGGAGATTTAGACGCAGGGGAAGTTATTGAACACATAATGCATACACTTCATATGCATGGATTACCAGCAGACGATATAAAACTGTATGCATACTTAGCAAGTGATTGGGCTTCAGGTGATTTATATGCTGCGATGGAAGAAGCATATGATGCTGGAAAATGGGATCCGTCAGGTTATAACACGCCTTCAAATGCTTGGAAAACAGATTCAGATGCTTTTGAAGTAGCAGCTAAAGAATACTTATACTTATTGAATTTCTGTATGTTTGAATATACAGCTTTATGGGATGGTGGAAGTCTTTCTCCAGAATGGACAGATGATATGCGTACCGAAGCTGGTATACAATCAAACAATCCATTAGGTTATGCATTCCATAACACACACATTAAACCAGTAATTAGTAAACCTTCATTAACAACAATACGAAATATATTCCAAGATGGTGATTCAGGCGATCCTACACAAGCGGGCGCATCAGGTTATGTTACTACAGGAAAAAATTGGGGTTCTGATGGAGATAGAAAAGCAACACCAAATAATTATACAATTACAGCATCGGGAAAAAATGTTGATGTACTAATCGTTGATACTGTAATTAGTACAACAGCAAGGAATCACCCAGAGTTTGCCGTTAACGCTGATGGAACAGGCGGAAGTAGAGTTCAACATTTTAATTGGTTTTCTCTTAATTCAGTTTTAGGTTATGGCGCAAATGGAAATTATGATTATTCTGATGACGGCGAAACACACGGAGTACACGTTGCTGGCACTGCCGCAGGAAATACACAAGGTTGGGCAAGAGACGCAAACATATATAACATTCAACCTTTCGGACAAAACCATGGTTTAGGTGAATTAGATGCGCTAAAGTACTGGGATTACATTCGTCAGTGGCATAATAACAAAACAATTAATTCAGAGACAGGCAGAAGAAATCCTACTATTTCAAATCATAGTTACCTATCATACCACGGCAGGACATCAGGGGTCTATAGAAAGGCCGAAGATGACGACACTGCCGATATCGTCAATGGGGTTGGAGTATTTAATTACCGCGGTTCCATTTATGATAAGTGGGGCGATGCTGGTAGTGATTTAAGTGATGCTGAATTGCGGGCAAGAGGTATTATAATTGATGGCAATGGTGATTTTAAAGTACCGTTTTGGAGCACGGCCATGCAAGCTGATGTTGATGATGCGGCTGATGATGGAATTATATTTGTGACCGCTGCGGGGAATTCACAGCATAAGATAACAAAATCAGGTGATCAAGATTATAATAATCGAATATATTGGAGAGTCGGAAGTAATCAATATAGTGATAATGATCCGTCTCATAGGCCATGCTCGTACAATGGCGGAAGTCATCCTAATGCTATTAATGTAGGTTCATTAGATATAACAAAGAATGATAAAAAGGCAGATTTTTCAAATTGTGGAAACGCAGTAAATATACATGGAGCAGGATACGGTATTGTTAGTGCATGGCCTGATGCCACAGGCCACTTTTTAGATTCAAGAAACACTTCGTTTTCGATGCAAAAGCAATCAGGAACAAGTATGGCTGCCCCGCAAGTTTGTGGTGTACTTGCATTACTTGCAGAAAGTAATCCTGGGTTAAATCAAGCAGAAGCAAAGGCTTGGTTAGAAGCAAATGCAACAAATGATATTATGTATGATTCAGGAACTGATGATTCGCAAGATTCTACAAGTCTACAAGGCGCTCTAAATAAAATATTAACGTGGAAGAATCAAAGACCTGAAACAGGAATGAGTTTTCCAAAAGTAAATGCAAAAGCAAGACCTACAAGTGGACTGGTGTATCCAAGGCCAAGAATAAGAAAGAGAGGTTAGTCCAATGGATATAAATAAACTAAAATATAGAGAATTATATAACAATGCCTGAAATTTTAACAAACAATTTTAACCAAGACATTAATAAGTTATTCATAGCTGACGCAAAGGCTAACGATGACTATTATATGTTTGTTTCTAGCATTGGTGGTATAGAGCCAATCGATTCTGCTACTTCTCAAAATGAGTTTCTAGAAAAAACATTATTTGCTAAAAAGATACGTAATCAAGATATTAACTTTATGATAAAGTATTACCCTTGGCAACGAGGTGTTGTGTATACAGAATACGATGATAAAGTAGATCTTGATGGTTTAAACTTTTATGCAGTAGTCGGACCTAACGATAACGACACTGATGATTACAGAGTTTATAAGTGCCTTAATAATAACGAAGGTGTTGGTTCACAAGCACCACCTACTTTTGATGCAGCCAACGTAAATCAAATTTATGAAACTGCCGACGGTTATGTATGGAAGTATATGTATCGTCTCACTACATTACAATTCGAGGCCTATAACGCTTTAGGTTATATTCCAATTGATCCTACTGCAGCTGTTAATCCAGCGGAGGTTTACGGCGGTGGTATATCTGAGATTCAAGTTACTAATGCTATTGTCAATAATGGATATGAAGAAAAGAACGGCCTTATAAAGTCAATTCCTGGCAGAGTTGGTGGAGCCAGTTCTCACGGTAATGTTAAATTAGAAATTGATCCAAAGGAGCAAGATTGGCAAGCAACAGAAAATTACTATACAGGTCAATTCTTCTATGCTACAAACCCAAGTTCAAGTGTTACGAATCTATTTGAAATCAAAGCTTATAAACTGATTCAAGGCAATGGCCTAGCAGAAATTACCGTTGGCGAAGAATTATCAAATCCAAGACGTGGTAACGTAGAGAATGCAACTCAAGCATCTCCTGTCGTAATTACATCAACATCTCATAACTTAGTGAATGGTCAACCAATTACATTTAGAAACGTTGTTGGTATGACAGAATTAATTGTAAATGAAGCAGACATAGACACACTTGCCGCAACTACTTTTTATGTACAAGTTGTGAATGCAGATACATTTCAATTGAAATCAGATCCATTATTAACAACAGATCTTGATGGTACTGGTTTTGGCGGATACGTGTCAGGTGGTACATGGAAAGGTTTAACAGACTTCATGGTATCAACAGCAACGATTAATGCAAATATTAAAATCTTCCCGCGCGTTAAAATAAGCGGTGATGGAGATGGGGCGGTAGCAGTACCTGAAATTGATAGTGGTGGTATTAATAAAATTATTCTTTTAAATAAAGGCACAGGATATAATAACGCTATTGCGGAAGTTGTAGATCCTCTTATTGATTTCAACCCAGGTGGTACTGAATCAGCAGATGTAAGAGCAACCATTCAGCCTATCATTGAACCGAAAGGTGGCCATGCTTATAATTTATTAGATGAATTTAGATGTAAACATTTTTCAATGTATGCTTATATTACAGCAGAAGACAATACAAAAATTGGTGATAAGAATACATACGGCTGTATTGGTATTGTAAGAAGTCCAACATTTAAAGATATGTCAGGTATAGCAACATGGAGAAGCGGACAAGCAAATACCGCAACTGAACCTGATGTCTTCGATAATAGAATTGCGATTATAACAGATGATTATGGAAGATTAAACGCAAATAGTACAATCACGCAAGTTAATGTAAATAACGATGTTGTATTTAAAGCCCAAATACACGAGATCGATGAAACTTCAAATACAGTATTTTTAGCAGAATACGTAGGACCATATAGAAATAATGCCCTGGTTGGTAATGGAGATACATCATTTGATCCAAATCTGGCAATTACCTCAAATACTGGTCAGAGAATAACAATAAATAATCCTATAGCAGATAATGTTATCTATTCGGATTACAAACAGAGAACAGGCGAAGTGTACTTCATGGAGGACTTCTTCCCACTAGCAAGAACCGACCTCTCAAGAGAAGAATTTAAATTTGTACTGGAATTTTAAGGAACGTAAGTAAAGATGCCTATTAATAAAAACTTAAACCAAGCACCATACTTCGATGACTATGATGCCGAGAAGCAATTCTATCGAGTTATGTTCAAGCCTGGGTACGCGATACAGGCAAGAGAACTTACACAACTCCAGACTATGCTTCAAAATCAGGTTGAGTCATTTGGAGATAATATTTTCAAAGAAGGTTCAATTGTAAAAGGATGTAACTTTACAGAACTTGATGATCTTCAATTTGTAAAACTAAATGACGGCCCAACTGGATTTAACGCAGAGTCATATATCAGCACACCTGCGGTTGAAGTATTAGCAGGTCAAGAAGTAGAACTTGACTATGTTTATCAGGTAAAAGGACAATCGTCCGGACTGAAAGCAGAAATCGTTCAGGCTTCTAAAGGATTTCAAACAAGACCACCAAATCTAAATACTTTCTTTATTAACTACACTAACATTGGTTTGGCAGGTCAAACTCAATTTCAAGCTGGTGAAGCGTTAGTCGTAACAAGATTCAAATATTTAAGAGGAACCACAAACGAAGCCTTATCTATTGACACTGTTATTAATACAGGTCTTGCGGTATACGGTTCACCTTCAGTAGGAAATCCACATGTTGGTAGAGCATTCGGTATCGAAGCTGCTCCTGGTATTATATTTCAGAAAGGCCATTTTATATTTACGGCAGAACAAAGATTAGTTGTTGAAAAGTATACTAACGTTGCCGATAATAAATCAGTTGGTTATTTAGTAGCAGAAAGATTAATTAATAACCTACAAGATAACAGCCTATACGATAATGCAAACGGTTCTAAGAATGAAAATGCCCCAGGCGCAGACAGATTAAAACTTGTTCCTACGTTAACAGTATTGGAAACTTCAGACGGAACTCAGAATTCAGACTTCTTTACATTGGCTCGTTATCAAAATGGTAATGCAATTACTGTAAGAGACGTTTCTCAATACAACGTATTGGGCGAAGAGATGGCTCGACGTACCTACGAAGAATCTGGTAATTACATTTTAGAAACGTTCCCAATAACTACTGATGATCGTATTCCTACTGGTGCTGCCAATAGTGAAGTACAATGTGTCGTCGGACCTGGCACTGCATATGTGAAAGGCTATAGAGTAGAAAATTCTGGTGAACGTTCATTCCAGATAGATCAAATAGGACAAACCGAAACAGTTAACAATCAAAACGTTTCAATGGAATATGGAAACTATTTTGAAATTGATACTACAAGTGCCTCACAAGGTTATTTGAATTTAGGTATTCTTTCACCAGCAGATGCGCAAACATCAGGAAGTGCTTCTGTAGGTGCAGTCTCAGTACAAAACATAACAGACAAAAGAATCTATATTCACTCTGCTGTATATAACGGTGCTCAAGCTATTAAAGACATTACCAAATTATCAGATGGTAGTGGTGATGTACCTATAAGAACAAATGGTATCGGTTCACCTGTTATTAAAGAAACAGGAAGAAAGGCATTAATCTTTGATTCTGGTATTAATGGAACGTTCGCAACATCAAATACTCTTATTCCTTGTAGATTTCAAAATACAGGAACTGCGACAACAGGCACGATCACATTAACTGCAGGACCAGGCGAAGATTTTAATTGTCTTAACGACGATATTCGAGTTAACTTGGCAGGAACAACATATCCTGTTATAAGTACTACTACTGCTTTGAATAATTCACAACTTAATATTATTTGTGATAGTGGTTTGAGTGGTTCAGTAGAAGTATTTTATAATAAAAGACAGGTTGGTTCATCGGGTGGTATTTCACCTTATGCTAAAACATTACGTGATACTTATGTTAAGTTTAGTTACTCAAACGTTAAAACACAATATAGTTTAGGTTTCCCAGATGTATTTAAAATTGTAAGTATTACAAATGCAACAGGAGAAGATTTTACAAGTAGCTTTAGATTAAAAGAGAATCAGAAAGATACTTATTACGATCTATCTTATGTAGAATATATTGAAGGTCGACCTGAGCCAAGTGGCGTAATGCTAGTGAATCTACAATGCTTCGAGGTAAACACTTCGACTGGTAAATACTTCTTTACAATTAATAGTTATCCAAATACTTTAAGTAAGTTTGATATTCCTTCTTACACGTCAGAGTCAGGTCAAGTATATAACTTGAGAGATTGCTTTGATTTCAGACCACATGTTAATAAAGATTCTGGTGCAAACTATTTGGCGAATTCAGGTAATGCTCCAACGATTTCAACTCAGGTTGGTTTCAATACCGTATCGTTTAGTGATAAAGGAGCTGCGTTGGTTCCTGCTGCGCAGCAATCATTACAAACAAGTATAGAACATTACCTATCAAGAATTGATACAATTGCTTGTGATTCTTATGGTGATATTGTTATCATTAAAGGTGAAGAACAGAAAAATCCTGTACCACCAAAGCTTACAACAGACCAGTTGGCAATCGCAAATGTAGAAGTTCCAACTTATCCTGCGCTGTCTAAGAAACAGTCTGATGTTCTTCGTAAACCTGGTTATGCAATTAAACCAAGAGCAACAGGTATTAAGAATTATACAATGAAAGATATGCACGATCTTGAAAAGAAGATTGATAACATGGCATACTATATTTCATTGAATCAATTAGAATCAGAAACTGATAACTTAGTTGTACGCGATGAGAATGGTTTAAACAGATTCAAGAATGGTTTCGTTGTAGATCCTTTTAACAATTTACAGTTATCAGAAATCAGTCATCCACAGTTTAATGCTGCGGTACCATTTAATCAAAAGATACTTACTCCTTCGTTGAAAACATTCCCATTAGATTTGGTATATGAATCAGCAACAGGTTCTTCAATATTCCCATCTACTTCTGATGCTAAGGTAGCAACTGTAGGAAGGAATTCAAACGTTGAGGTTATTAATCAACCGTATGCATCGAACTTTAGAAACTGTGTAAGTAACTTCTATAAGTATGTAGGTGATGGAGTTATATCTCCACCTTACGATGCTGCTTATGATACAACAGTTAATCCTGCTTCTATTGATATTGATCTAACTACTCCGTTCCAAGAATTCATTGATGAGATTCAAGCATTCTTACCTATGACCGATACATCTTCATCAAGACTGTTTGAAGCTGATCCTGGTCGCGCAGGAAGACGTGGCGCAGGAACTGAAGTAACAACTGTCACAACAAGATCAAGCGAAATTACCATTGATAGTTCAAGAACAACAGAATCGTTCGTTGGTGAATTTGTTTCCGACTTTAGATTCCAACCTTATATGGCATCGAGAGATATCAAAGTTTATATGTCAGGATTAAGACCTAATCAAAGACATTACTTCTTCTTTGATGGTGTTGATGTAAATGCACACGTAATGCCAGGATCAATTACAGCTGATTCAGTTGGAGAAGTTGGTAGGTACGGTGATAAAGGTGCTACAGTTACTACGGACGCAAACGGTGTACTGAGAGCTGTATTCCACTTGCCTGCCGAAACATTCTATGTAGGTGATAGAGTATTAGAAATTGCCGATGTATCTGCTTATAACAGTATTGATTCTGCTTCAACAAGTAAAGGATTTGTTACTTATCGAGCATATAACTTCAGTGTTGAGAAAACAAGTTTAACAACTTCAACAAGATCTCCAAACTTTGATGTGAATACAACAGTAACAACAAGAAACGTTGCTCGACGTATTCGAGGTAGAGATCCACTTGCACAAACATTCTTTGTTAAGAAAGGTATGGGTGCAGGTTCTAACTCAGTTTACTTATCTAATATTGATGTATACTTCCGTCGTAAACCAACTCAAACAGGTTCAGGTAGTGATGATTCATCTCCATTAAATGGTGTATCATTACAGATCAGAGAAGTTGTAAATGGTTACCCAACAAACAGAATCTTGCCATTCGCAAATGTTCATAAATTACCTGCTGATGTAAATACTTCTGAAGATGCTTCTTCGGCAACAACGTTTACCTTTGAGGCGCCTGTAAGATTAGATGTAGAAAAAGAATACGCAATTGTAGTACAACCTGATGCATCAGATCCTAATTACTTAATTTATACTTCTAAAGTTGGTGGAATTGATTTAACACCCGGAGCAACAAAAGGTTCTGCTATCACTCAGGATTGGGGCGACGGTGTTCTATTTACTTCAACTAATAACTCTGCTTGGAAATCATATCAAGACGAAGATATTAAATTTACTATAAGAAGACATAACTTTAATTCCTCATCAGGTACTGTTAAATTAACAAACGCAAATCATGAGTTCCTTACATTAAGTAATATTACAGGAAGGTTTACACCTGGTGAATTAGTTTATCAATTATTATCCACACCTGCTGATACTGGTATTACTACTGCCGCAGGTTCTAAAACAATAACAGGTGGCCAAGCGCTCGATACAGTTTATGCCGCTGGTGATTATATAAGAATTGTAAATACTTCTACTGCTAAAATACAAATACATAAGATTGCCTCAATCACAAATGCCACTACGGCTATATTAGAAACTCCTCCTTCGTTCTCTGGAGCAGGTACTCATATGCCTGTCGTTGCTGGTGAATTGGATTTATATGATGTTCAAAGAAATCCTTACGAATGTCATATTGCTCATTCTTCTGCAACTACATCAAAACAATTTAGTGTTAGTACAAACTTAGTTGGTCTTGATAGTACTTCAACAGCAAATGTTTCTGCTATTAACGATATTAATTTAAGTTATATCCAACCTATGATTATGAAGGCTAATGATTCAACTTCAAGAACTACACTATCAGGAACTTTTGTACCTCCTAGTGATACAGCAACTACTTACTTGAAGCCAATGCAGTTTAATGATAACAACTATTTCGCAGAGAAAGGCGTAGTTCTTTACAGTAAATCAAATGATCCTGCCGGTGTTAAAGCATTCACGATAAATGTAGCAATGTCTAACGGAAGTAACGTAACATCTACTCCATTCATTGATATTGAAGCATCTAAACTTATTGCCTATCAATATAAGATTACAAATGACTCTGATACAACTGCAAAATATATCAGTAAGAAAATTGAATTGGCAGAAGATCTTGATGCTGAAGATTTCAACTTAATCCTTTCTGCATATCGTCCAGCAGGAACAGATATTAAAGTTTATATTAAAGCTCAGAATCAATATGACTTCGATGATTTCGATAGATTATCATGGACTGAATTAGAAAAGTTCGAAGGAGTAGGATCTTATTCTACAATATCAAACTTGCGTGATTACCGAGAATTTAAATATAGAATTAAAGACGTAAATAAAACAGGCGGTGTTGTAAGTGGTCCTCTAACTTATACATCACAAAGCGGAGTGTTTGAAGGATTCAAGAGATTCCAAATTCGTATTGATTTACTCTCGCCAAACATACACAATGCCCCAACACTAAAAGATTATCGCGGTCTCGCATTGACATAGGAACAATAATGAATATTAATAGAGATAAGACAACTGGAGCAATTCTTAGTACTGATGCTGCCGCTCTCAATAAATATAAAATAGAACGGAACTATTATCGCAAAGTAGACCGAATACAAAATGACTTAGTGGATATTAAAAAGAGTATTCTTGATATTTACCAAAGAATAGAAAAACTGGAAGAAAAATAAATGGCTCAGGATCTAGGTAATATAACAACTTCGCAAACCTTTCAAAATTGGTTTAACAAGACGAACGATATAGTTGACTTATTGGCTTCCAATGTGGTGACTGCGGCTGCTGGCGGTAGCACAACAACAGGTAGTGCAACTCTTACAGGTAACCTTACCGCGGGCAATGTAATCGGTTCCACGAAAATAAGTACCAATACAATTGAAGCAATCTCGAGTAATACTCCGGTTAATGTTAACGGTGCTTTTAAAGTTACAGGTAGTGCTCAATTAACAACAACTTTTTTAAATAGTGCTGGTGCACAAACACGATACACAAACGGTTCTTTATCTTGGGATGTAGGATTAGAAAATTCAAATCCTGGTAACTTTATTATTAATACTGGTGTTGCACCTAATAAGTTTTCATTATCAACTGCAGGTACGTTAACAGTTCCAAATGCAGTAGTTACAGAAAACCTTACAGTAGGTAGTTTAACAATTGGTGCAGGCGGTGCAGGTTTAAGTACTGACGATGTATCAGAAGGTTCATCCAATCTTTATTATACCAATGCAAGAGCAAGAGCTGCGTTTTCTGGTGGAGACGGTATTAACCTTTCTGCCACAGGCGTTATATCATTTGATGGAGACGGTGAACTCAATACTTATAAAGGTAATAAGTTTATTGGAACAGGCGGTTATGTTGACGCTGATAACTATGGCTATATGGAAGGCAGAGCTGGAGGTGGTCAAGGTTATTTAAGAATTGCTAGATACGTCGGTGGTACTGACACGCGGTTAGTTGATTTTGCAGCAAACATGAATGTGTATAGTGCAATCTATACTTTTGGCGATACATACAATTATGTTTCTAACGGCGGCAACCTAACCTATCATCATGATGTAAGTTTAAATACATCTACATACTACTCGGGCGGATCAACTAAGCGGGTTGAGATTAATGGAAATACAGGAAGTGCAGTATTCACTGGCGATCTAACGTCTAACGGATCCTTCTCGGACGAAAGATTAAAAGAAAATATAAAGCCTCTTGAAAAAGGTTTGGAAACGATAGAACAAATAAAGACATATACGTTTAACTATAAAGAAAGACCTCAAGATACGCATCCTGGTGTTATTGCTCAGGAGATCGAAGAGTTGGTTCCTGAAGTAGTCTATGATATTGAAATGGAGGCTGGTACTTATAAAGCAGTAAGATACCAACAATTAGTGCCATTGCTAATAAATGCAATAAAAGATTTAAGTGAAAAAGTAAATGTTTTAGAAAACAAGCTTAATAACAAAGAGTAATTGATGTATTGGTCTTATAAATAATAAGGTAATACCACAAGGAAAAGACTAAAGATGGCAAAAATTTCAGAACTACCTCCGATTACTGGTGCCAATACCAGAACAGAAGACCTGTTCGTTATTGTTAACCTAGTCCAAGGTGACGACGGTACAAGTAATATAACTAGAAAGGAATTAGTTGAAGCAATTCAATATGAAATCTTTTCTAGAATAACGATCACTGGAGGAACTATCTCTGGTGTGAGAATGTCTGATTCACGCTTAAACAACGTTGACATAGATAATTCTGAAATCGAAGATACTAACTTTGTCCGTGGTACGATCGACGATACGGTCATGACCAACTCGGTCGCCAACAATATTGCTATTTCTGCATCAACTTTTACAGACGGTGAAATATTTAACGGCACAGCAAACAACGTAACAATCACGTTCTCTGATTTCTCATCAGGCACTGGTAATAATAATATCTTTACCAATACAGACTTACTTGATGGTACCGCAAATAACTTTGTCATTACAAGTTCAGAACTTCTCGATAGTACTGCTAACAATGTAACGATTACGTCTTCAAGATTATTTGATAGTGTTGCTAACAACGTTGTCATAACAAATTCCGAGTTCAATGAAGGTACAGGAAATAATGTTGTCCTGACCAATTCTACAATTGATAACTCAGCGATTATAAATTCTACCGCAAATAATGTTGTCATTAGCGATTCAGAGTTTAATACTGGTACAATTGATGAATCCGATATCACTGGTGGTACTGCAGACGATGTAGACATTACCAATTCAAATTTTGACGATGGCGATATTGATAACGCAACAATTATTAATTCTGATTTCTCTGATGGTGTCATTACAGATTCTACTGCTAATAATATTATTATAACACAATCTGAATTTAATGACGGTACAGGCAACAATGTTGTCCTAACTAATTCAACCATTGATGATTCAAGTATTACAGATAGTGTCATAAGTGGCAGTACATACACTGGTACGATGGATAATGTTATTGCCACTAACATGTCAATTGGTAGTTCAACTGCTGAAGGCTTGAGTGCAAACGGATCATCGTTCGATAATGGAACAATATCAGGATCAACCTTTACAGGCATAGTTGATAAATCTAAACTTGTCGACTTTGATATGAATCTCAGCAAAGAGTTTGAGGCTCCAATCAATGATGAAAGTTACTTCGCAATTCGTAACGAAAAGACAGGTGATACAGAACAAATTAACTTCGGACAACTATTCTCTGAAGTATCAAAGAAAACAGCACAGGCACTCAAAGTTAATGTAGATGCCGGTTCTGGTGACGATGATAACCCAGGTACAATGATGCAACCAGTAAGAACACTGGAAAGAGCATTTGAACTTTGTCTTGAAAAGGCAGGCGGCGAATTAAATCGTAACGCAATTAATAATGCTGTTCATATCTCAGTAGGTCCTGGTACTTATTATACAAAAGGTAACTTGATGTTGCCTGATGACTGTTCTTGTACTTCAACTGCAGGTCAGTATGCAACGGTTATTGAACTGCTTCCTGGCTACGAAAACAATAACGGAATCTTAGTTGGTTCTGGTGGTTACGTTCAAGGATTTGGTTATCAGAACTTTAAAGTTGATAACTTTGACTTCCCAGAAGGTGGTTTCGCAATTGCCTATCGTCCTGGTGCCAAGTTATTACGTTCACCTTACTTAAGAGATAGTACTCAGTTATCTAACTTCTTACGTCAAGATGTTGAACCACCTCTTAATCCTTATAACTCAAAAGGTACTCTTGCTGACCTTGGTCAAACATTTGTACTATCAGGAGTTACAGGTAATACTTCAAACCCAGTTACATCATTATGGAAAATTGATGATGAAGTTGTATTCTCGTCTGGTGCTATTGGTTACCTTTCTTGGGATGATTCATTAGATGCACTGAAAGGTGTAGTACCTGGTGATGTAAATGCTTTAAATACAATTCGAGTTCGTAACCTTAAGAATGGTCAAGGATTTAAAGTTGGAGATACAATAACTTCAGAATCTGGTGGTACAGCAACAATTGCTTCTATCGGAATCGACGATTTCCCTAACAGAGCGGTTGGTCGTGGTGGTGGTTGTGTACTTGCAGATAGAAGAGTACTTGATACCGATTCATTATATACCTACGTACTTTGTTTTGGTTTTACACCTCGTACTCAAAACGGTTTAGGATATGTTGCTAGAGACGGTGCTGGTGTTAACGGTATTGGTTCATTGTCAATCTTTGTTCGTTGTGCGTTCTATGCACTGAACGGTGGTCAGATGACGTTGAACAACAGTGGTACTCAGTTCGGTGATATATCAATGCGAGCAAAAGGAACAACTCAGTTCTTTGCTCCAAAATCAACGGCCGTACCTATTATTGGTAACACTGCGTTTGCAGAATCAATTGATTACGCTGCAGATGATATTATTGATGATATGGTTGGTTACTTAACAGCTAATACTGCAAATGCCGGATTAGGTTACCAAGAATACGATTCTGAAAAATGTTTAAGAGATTCAGGAATTGTACTTGACGGTACAGGATATGACATTGCACTCGATACGAACTATTGGGGAAGACTTGGTGGTATTACTTATAGATCACCAATCAGTTATGTTGTCCCAGGTGAACAGCTTGAAGAAACAAAAGGTGCACTTGAATACTTAAGAGATCAAACAAAGCGAGTATTCGCAACTGGTAATATTGAAATCAACGAACGCATCGAAACGTCCTTTGGTGAACTTCTGAATGTCCTGGAGTACGGCGAAGAGAACATCAACCCGATTATATGGAAAGATACTTCTGTTCCTTATACCTCAGCCAGACAACTTCTACAAGACAACAAAAAAGTAATTTCAGATGGTCTTATTAATTGGATAGAGAACAACGATGAGTTCTATGCTTACGATAGTAAAGCTTGTCGTAGAGATGTATCTGATTATATTCTACCCGCTGTTAAGAACGACATGATGTTCGACACAAACTATAACTCTGTTACTGCAGGTCGTGCATATTACATGGCTGCTGCAAAAACTGTTATGGAAAATCAGAACAACGAAACAGTTGCTGCTTATAAGAGATTAAAAGATCAGACTAACGAATTGATTGACGGGGATTCATTCCTTGCTTCAGATCGTCTCGATGATGCTTACGATAATATTTTAGAAATCCTTGAGAATAAAGGAAAACAGTTTACACCTACGGCTGCTACTTATGATCCATCTACTGGTTTATCAGTTATCACACTTCAGCCACAAACTGGACTTACGGTATCAAACGCAACCTACGATCCTGCCACAGGAATCATGGAAGCAACTGTAGGTTCACATACACTCGAAGTTGGCGATCATATATGGTTCAAACCTGAAAGTATCATATTCAGTTGTAATATGGGTTCAGGTGTTGCTAATCATTCATCACCACAGGCTCACCACCCTTACTATAACAAACCTTGTCCTATTATAGGAACAACCACCACAACGATTCGTATGAATGTTGGTACAGGCGGAACGGGTCAAGTACCTCATACGTTTGTTTCGGCAACACCTAACGCACTGACAGCAGGACATGGATTATCTGCAGGCCGTTATGTATTACTTAAAACAGGTGGTTTGGTATTTACTTGTGATAGAGATAATAATAAAACAAGAACAGGATATCCTCGAGCTTCTGACCCGGCTGCAGGTACTCCAATTGAGGTATTAGGAGCAACACCTAATCGAATCACAATCAATGTTGGTAAGTCGGCAATTGTCGATAAGCATAACTTCGTAGTTGCTTTACCTAACGCTGTATCTACTCTAGGAGATGATATTGCTTGGAGTGATGCTGTAGCGATTCCTGCTGCTAACAGAAATGCAAGAAAGCAATTACAAAGAAACAAAGAATTCATTCAAGACATGATTGAAGGGTATATCGAAAATACTTATTATAGATATGATTCTACCAAGTGCCGTCGAGATGTAACTCAATATATTTTACCTGCAGTTGAAAGAGATATTCTAACAGGTTCAAACTATAATGCAATCCAAACAGGTATTGCTTACAGGGCAGGTACTACACTTGCCGATAACGTAATTAACAATCAGTTGGTACAAACGTTAGGTTCAATGGAAACATTGAAACAAGATCTTATTAGTACAGTACCTGGAGATCAGTTTACTCCAACAACCGCAAGTTACGATCCTACAACAGGAAAGTTCGAAGCGACGATTGGTCAACATAGTTTATTACCTGGAGAGTACGTTAGATTCTCAGCAGGCGGTATTGTATTTAGTTGTGATACAGGCAGTGGACCTACTAACGATTCTGTTCCTGCCGCAGGACATCCTTATTATAATCATCCTTGCCCAATTGAAGCAGTAACATCTACAACTATTATACTGAATGTAGGTAAAGGCGGAACAAACGCTCATACGTTTGTATCTGCGGCTGCTAACTCAATTACAGAAGTTAAGGCATTATCTGACGAAGCATCAAGACATAGAGCAGTAGAGAATATTAATAAAGTTAAGGATATATTAAATTCTGGCAATAAAATCTATACTCCATCTAATGCTACTTACGATCCTGTAACTGGCCTAACGGTTATTACAGTTGGTGCTCATGATTTACAAGTTGGTGAAGAAGTATTACTTGCGCCTGACAGTTTAACATTTACTTGTGCAACTGACGGTAACGCTACTCAACATACTTACCCAACAACAACAATCGCAAGCTTTACTCCAACAGCTGCAAGTTATGTACCAGGAACCGGCGAATTTACTGCTAACATCGGTACTCACAAAATGATAGTTGGAGATGAGATTGAATTCGCAACTCGCGGTATTACATTTACTTGTCTGTTAGATGGCAATTTAACAAATCACTCTGCACCTGAACCACATCATCCGTTCTATAAGAAGAAAGTTAAAATTACTTCAGTGAATGGAAACGTAATTGGTTGTAATGTTGGTGCGGTTGCTAACGGAGGTGGAACCCATACATTTGTATCTGCTATCACTGGTGCAATTAAAGGCGAACATGCTCACCCTGCTTATAAGAAGCCAGTTGTGGTTGCGGCAACAACAGCAACTTCTTTTACAGTTAATGTAGGACCAAGTTCAGATACTTCTGTTCATACATTTGTTTCTGCTACATCAGATAGTGTTAAAACTGCTAAGTACAATTCAACATATACTCCATACGATGCAACGTATAACCCAGTAACTGGTGTATTTGTAGCATCTATCGGAAAACATAATCTGCAAGCTGGTGATACGATTGTTATTAAACCAAATTCAGTTATCTTTACTTGTACTTTAGATGGTGGTGTCACAGAACATGCTGCACCAGCTAAACACCATCCTGCATATAAGACCCCTGTAAGACTTACTGCCGTTACCGCTGATACAATTACAATGAACATCGGAACAGGTACTGGTGGTACTCATACGTTCGTTAGAGCGGATGTTGGGGCAATTGATACGGACGGTCTGTTCTTTACAGATCCTGCTTCTTATGTTAAGCATTATACTCCAACTACGGCAACGTTCCTTCCTGCTTCTGGGTTAAGTACTTTAACAATACCAGGACATGATTTAACTACTGAAGATTATATTGAGTTTGCTCCATACGCATTTACATTTACTTGCGATCAAGATTCAAATGCAACAGAACATTCCTACCCAAGAAAAGGTGATGTTAACTATATGCAACCAATGAATATTACTGCCATCGTTGGCGATGATGTTACGGTTGATATTGGTGTCACTGGATCTGCAGGCGGAGTTCATACTTTTGTAAATGTTATTAAAGAGGGCGTATCAAAAGTAACTTACAAGTCTCAAGGTCAATACGCAAGAGAACAATTACAACAAAACAAAGAATACTTGGCAAAAGATGTTTCTACTTACCTTGATACACAATACTTTACGTTTGATGGAGAAAAATGTTCAAGAGATTCAGGATTCATTCTTGATGCAGTAAGACGTGATATGGCAACGAACTCTACTTGGAACTCACAGTTCATGGGTCTAGGATATAGAACCGGTTCTGTAGGTGCTAACAAGGTAATCAACGATCAGTTAGTTGAAACAGTTGCAGCAGTTAATTATCTTAAAGCTCAAGTTGCCGCAGATCCTTCAATATCAGGAGTTGCGCTAACAAGAACAAATCAACATTTTGATAAGATCATTGATATCATGCAAAATGGTTCAGCAAACATTGGTACAAAACAATGGGGTTCAGCTGCTGCTTTAAGTGCTAATCACAATGATGCTGGCAATCAACTTATTTTAAACAGACAATTTATTATTGCTGAAACTACTGCTTATATTGCTGCAGAATATCCTGCACTATCATATGATACTGTTGCTTGTGAAAGAGATACAGGTTATCTTGTTGATGGTTTAATACAAGATGTTAAGTTTGGTGGAAATACATGTTCAGTTAACTTCGCAAGATTGTATTTTGAAAATGCGGTATCAGTATTACCTGCAGATCAAGTATTGCCAACATATAAAACATGGGAACATATTGCTGAGGTTGTTTGGAATATCGTACGTGATGTTACCATTACTCCTACAGCAGGAAACGGCCAAGCTCAGGATGTTTCAGGAACTGATTACGGAATCGAAGTTGCTAACCTAGCAAGAGATAGAGTTAATATTGTAACTCAAGTAATCAGCGACAATACATTAGATTACTTACCTGCATATATCGAGCCTGCTGTTGAAGGTCCAATGATTGAAGCTCATGCTGCAATTGATGGTATGACAGAAAATCTTTCTGCTTCGGTAATTGATTACTTAAGAGACGAACATAATGGATTACCATTTAAGAAAGCAACTTGTGAAAGAGATGTTGGTCTTATGGTTGATGCTTTATCTCGTGATATTGAATACGGCGGAAACGAAAATCTATTAGAAGTATTTGATTATTACTTCCGTAAGTTTGATGGACAATCTGCTGATTACGAACAGCAAAGATCAACTAACGTTTTACCAATTGAAGTAAAAGGTCAATTTAAAACATTATCTAATTACGAAGATACTGCTAATGTTTCAGGTTTAAGAGAAGCAATCAACGTATTGCCTTACGAACAGCGGCTGCCAACTCAACTTGCCTTTAGAAGGCTCGCTAGTCAGGTTGGTAATATTGCTGCAGGTACTCAACAAACTGCATTAGGTACTCAGTTCGGAGTTTCAACTGCAACTTACGATCCTGCCACAGGAATTTATGTTGCTGATATTGGTGCTCACAATCTTGATGTTAATGCTCAAGTATATCTGAAACCAAACGGGGTAACATTTAGTTGTGATATGGGTTCAGGTGCTGCTAACCATACTTCACCACAGAAACATCATCCTTATTATAATGCTCCTGTAACTATTATTGCTACAACTGCTACAACAATCTCAATGAATGTAGGAAAAGGTGGTTCAGGACAACAACCACATACATTCGTAACTGCTGATGCAGGTGCAATTAGTACAGGCCCATATCATATTCTAGATGGGACTGTGGCAAGCACTGCCAAGTCAACAGAAGCTGTTAACTTGATAAACACAATTGCTGATTTAATTGATAACACTAATATCGAAGCTGCTGAAATGCCAACATTGGTTAAGGCTTCCTTTGATCCTAACAGAACATTGGCAAGAAAGCAATTGGTTAACAACAGAGACTTCATCGTCGAAGAATTACAAGGATACCTCAAAGATCGTTACTACGTATTTGACGGTGACAAATGTAAGAGAGATGTTGGGTTTATTATTGATGCGGTAAGAACTGATGTACTAACGGGTGGTAATCAATCAGCGGTATTTAACGGTCTTGCTTACAGGATTGGAACGGTTGGCGCTAACAGATCAATCAATGAACAATTAACAGAAACAGTTAAAGGTATCGAGTTCGCAAGAGATAAAGCAATTGAAGCTGTCGTTGACGGAACAATGAAGCTTAGAACAGAAAATGCGTTTAACGAAGTTATTGATATAATGACTAACGGTTCTGGTAATGCTGATGCAATTACATATACCAATACTTCACCTTCAACTGAAAGAATTAATGCAAGATCTCAGTTACAGAATAACAAAGTATTCTTACAGGCTGAGATTACAGCATGGCTTGCAGCAAACAGACCATCAGTTACTTACGACATCGCAAAATGTGAAAGAGATACTGGTTACTTAATTGACGCAATTGCGGCCGATGCTCAATACGGCGGAAACTTCTCTACACTGAACGACGCAAAACTTTATTTTGAAAATGCGGTATCAGTATTACCTGCGAGTCAAAGAGAAGCAACAGCCGCTGCATTTGCTCACCTTGGTGATTGTGCTGAACTTATTTGTTTAGATACTGATATTGCTGGATTGAAATCAGCAGGCAATGCTCAAACTCAATCGTTCGCAGGTGGATCGGCGCAGGCTGCAGTATCTGCTGAAGTAGAATCCTTATTCGATATTGTTGCTAATTCAATTACTAACAACACAATGTTACTTGCTCCTAAGGTTGTAATGCCTGATGAAACAAACGCAGTATGGGGTGCGGAAGCAACTGCTGCTTACCTTGCACTTGACGCAATTAAGGATTCAGTTTCTACTTCGTTACTTGCTCATCTGTCAGAGTTCTTCCAGGTATTACCTTACAGTGAAGCAAAATGTCGAAGAGATACAGGTTATATCATCGATGCAATTTGTCACGATATTCAATACGGTGGTAATGCGGCAACAGTTCAAACTGCAGGAATGTATTTTGAGAATGCGGTAAATACTGGATTACAAATCGAACAAAGAATGGGTACAAGAGATGCATTCTTACACCTTGCCAAAATCGTTGAACATGTTGTAGGTGGTAAAGATATTACAACTACTTTATATCCAAGAACAGGAAAATATTACACAGGCGATATCGTAACTAAATACGAATACTGGAATGGCTTACCTTCATATCAAGCAACTGTTGCTCAGGATATGACATTACATGGTGCAAA
>Ga0129331_1407759_pt1 | contig 17256 bp, 11 predicted proteins | sample CPBNA1_4_FD_105426 | JGI IMG/M metagenome (GOLD analysis project Ga0129331, IMG submission 105426) | Freshwater to marine salinity gradient microbial communities from Chesapeake Bay, USA - CPBay_Spr_31_0.2_RNA1 (Metagenome Metatranscriptome) | ecosystem: Environmental > Aquatic > Marine >...
ATCCTCCAGTCTGGTATCAGCGAAGTTGTCGTTGATAAAGCGTATGAGAAAGATCTAGAAGGATTTAAAATTCTTAATGAGAAAGGTATGATAAGGGTATGCAAATCTATTACCAAAGAATAGAGACTTTACCCGATTATGTTGCTTGGGTCCAATGTAATCCTGAAGATCGCAGTCAAGTAGAGGAGATGTTTCCTAAAGATAAATACGAACTACTGATTGCAGTACAACCTAACTATGACCCTATAACTTGTTCACAACAAGTACTTTACAATCCACCCGCTCCAACTTGGGGCTTAGATGTATGGAAGAAAGAGGACGATGGAAGATATACGGAACTATCTACTAGAGAGAATCCGCAGCGATAACATAGGTGTTAAGCCTAGACGCAGCCTACAACTTATGCGTATGATCGACACTGATGGTGTTGATATGCTCGACTTCCTAATCGAAGATATGATTATCTACGGACGTAAGTTTATCCAACGTTGTTTTAAGCGTAGTAAAGTAGAAGGTGAAACCCCTATTACACAAGCTTCAATGGCTATCGGCAAGTATATTGTTGAAGGCTGGGACAGTAACAACGTTAACTTTAGAGACCATGTTCGTGTTGGTGATCTTATCATTGAAGGCTTTGTTATGTGTGGATACTTAACTATATCAGTAGGTCACATGAAAAGCCGTAAGCCAGTTACAATCCATGCCACCGATAAATGGGGTGAGATGGAAGTAGTAGCTGGCAAAACTACTTGTATGAGTGCAGATCCAATCCCACCTATCAGTAAACTATTTCAGGATAATGGTAGGGCTGTAATTAAAACTTGGGATAAGTCTAAAGAACACCTGTTTATGAAGTATATTAATGCGCCTTTTGTAAAGGCAATTGATAGACTACAGTCTACACGGTATCGAGTTAATACTGAGGTTAACCAAGCCATTAAAGAAAATATGTTTATGTTTGTTAAGAACGAAACATTTGATGGTGAAGATAAAGAAGAAAACACTAAGCTGTGTCAGCGTCAGGCTTCTAAGAATCGAGAGATAAAAGAAGTAATGGCTATTGCAGACAAGTGGCTAAGTGAGTCATTTAGTTTCTACATTGATGCAGACTACCGTGGCCGGTTATACTATAGCGAACCCTTCTTTAACTTTCAAGGTGCTGACATTGCAAGAGGACAACTCTTGTTTGATGAAGGTAAACGCTTTGATGAGTCTGCTAGCTTTTGGTTAGCCGTTCATACTGCTTGTTGCTTTAATCAGTCATACAGTATTGATGAAATTCCTGACTGGACTACAGGTGACTACCGTTCTGTACTCGAAGAAGAAAACTTAGATACTATTTCAGTAGACAAAATGACTCTAGAGGATCGCGCTCAGTGGACTCAAGAGAACATTGAAGTTATTATTGAGATGGGTGAAATGCGAATGATCGCAGAAGAGGCTGAGAAAGCTATTTCTTTCTTAGCATGTTGCATCGAGTGGTACCGCTACAGTACTACGGATGGGGACTACTATACTCGACTTCCAATTCCCATAGACGGTGCTAATAACGGCTGGCAACACCTAGGCGCTATGTCTAAGGATTCACTAACAGGTAAGCTAGTTGGGCTTGTTCCTACTGAAATCCAGAACGACTTCTATGTACAGATAGCTAAGAGGCTATGTGATAGGATGCCTGAATGGTTTGAAGAAAGACAAATCCCAATGAAGCATATCCGTAAGGGCATTGCTAAACGTGCAGCCATGACTCGTGCTTATAGTTGTGGTCAAAAGAAAATGTCTGAGTCTATGTATAGCGACTGTTATCAGTACGGCTTTACTAATGACTACAACATTTCTACCTGGGATTGCGATGAGCTAAGTAGTCAGGTTATTAGGGCTATCCAAGAAGTTTGCCCCGGTCCTTTAGATACTATGAAGTATCTGCAACGATTAGCCGATCAGGAGATTACTAACTGGTATAAGCAGTATGGTACTGATAGAGGTAAAGGTATCGAGTGGACTACACCTTCAGGCTTTCCTGTGATATACGAATGTTATCGCACTAGACCTGTTAAGGTAGACTGCTATGGCTTTAATACGCCTGACGGAGAGATCCGCTTCAAGCACGTTATTAGGGAACATACAGACATCCCTGATCGCAGAGGCTTTATGTGCGGCATTAGCCCTAACTTTGTACACAGTATGGATGCTAGCCATATGGCTCTTGTTATAGCAGACTGGGAAGGCGACTTCGCTGCTGTGCATGATTCGTATAGCGCTCACGCTGGTGACGTAGAAGATCTCATGGTCAAGACAAGACAAAAGTTTGTTAGTATCTACGACAAAGAGAACTTCTATGATACAATACCCTTTGGTAAGGGCTTCGAAGGAGTAGTACCTACTATCGGTAAGCTATCTATTAAAGATGTTGCTGATTCTACTTACTTCTTTTGTTAAATAAAAAAAACCCCACAAGGTTTCCATTACGGATTCCCTGTGGGGTATTTTTATTTTTAGCCTTTAGCTAACTTCATTAATCGACCGGCTTTACTTCTTGCTTGCCCTTCCGATAACCCTTGCTGCATAAAGCCTTTTACATTAATTTCAAATGCTCTTTGATAAGCCGCATTATTAATGCCAGGATTCCCCGCTAACTCAGGATCTAGCTTAAGAGTATTAACCAAATCAACATCGGTTACACCTGTTCTGGCTAATATATTATGATTTTTCATATTAGTGTCCTCTTAGTTATACTGTGATGGGTCAAGACTAATTTCTTTAAATATTTTAGAGCGTTCTGATTCACTTCGCTTGTGTAATTCTTGTAGAATTGCAAAGATACGATCACGTTTAAACATTAAAGTAATTAACTCTTTTAATTTATTACCGCTAATACTACCTGTGCCATCTGCATTCCAATAGCCTCCTGCTTTTTCAGTAGCAATTCTTAGTAACTCTTCATTGTTTGCAGTAAGCTTTCGTCTTACACGACTTTCAATACCATCTTCATCTATTACTTTAGATATTCCGCTTGTCTTTTGTTCAAGAAGATTTAGTAGTTCGCCATGCACTGCCCGATAAACTGAATCATTATTTAACTGATACATTTCTGAGTCATTTATTTTTGCAAATGCTAATGCTTTAGATCTTTCTAATCCAGTATAAATTGCTTTAGTTAAACTATATCTTTTATTTAATTCAACAAAGTTTCTATTCATTGCTGCATGATATTGTTTTACTGAGGATGCATCAGTAATAATTGCATCATGCACAGGGATTACAAACAACGGTGGGTTTCCATTTTCAACAGCGCTACGGTTAATGTCTAATAAAGATTGAACCATAACTGCAGCATCTATCTGTTGAATAGGTAATACGGGTAATTGATTGGCTACTTCTTGTCCAAAGTCACCCGCTTGCTGTAACTCCCAATTCCCATCAGGGTTTTTAACCTTACGCAAGTTATTCATTTTAGCACTGCCAGTAACTCGTGGCTCATACATATCTAACTCAACAACTTCTACACCTGTATTTACTGAAATAGTTTTACCTGTTTTGAATTGTTCAGTTGAACCCATGTAAATCATATTCCCACTTGGGCCACGGATACCTAAGGGTACGCCTAACATTGCAGATAGTTTACCTGCTTTTTTTAAACGCTGCTTGGTGTTTAAAATTTAATGTTCCATTTACAGTACCTGCGATAATAAGATTAAGATCATTAATTAGCTCATTAGTGTTATAATTACCGCCTGTATAAGAGCTAGTATCTAATAATTCTGCATTATCATAAACAAAATCAGTAGCTGTTTCTTCATTAAAAAGGAAAAAACGGCCATAAGAAACTTCCATAAGCGGTTGTTTACTCAATGCTTTTAAGATTTCTCTGCGTATTGCAGGAGATTTTTCTCCTAGCTTTGAATTATTACCAATAAAAATACTATCCCAAAAGGCTTTTTTAGCTTCAGTTAAACCACCTTGTTTTACTGCATAAGAAATACCTTGGTATAAGCGTTGACCAAATAATTCTCGAACATCACCCCAAGGTAACACATTATTTTCATCTTTAAAAATTAAACCTGCCCTTGAAAGCAATTCCATATTACCCATTTGAATTGCCTGGATAGCAATGCCATTTTGTTTACCGTCGTGTTGAGTTTGAGCTTGAGCTTTAAATGATTTGCCGCTTTTCAATGCAGCATCGTAGTTTGCAATATCAATATAAGATTGATATCTATAACCCCATTCGCCCTTCTTTGTAAACTCTTTAAATAAATCACCTAACTCAGTATCGTTTACAATAAATCCAGCAATATTAGCTTGCGGATCTTCTTTTAATTGGGTTAACATTGCTTTTAGTTTATTGCCTTTCTTAACCCACGTATCATAACGTCCACTATTAAATGCTTTTTTAGATGCCTCAACTATAGCGGTCCAACCCATGTCTTCTACATCACGACCATTCAAATCTATTTCAGCATCTAACAAGTTTCTACCTGTGATATACATAAAGCTTTCCATTGTATCAGAACTTTTATCACGGCTAGGGTTAATAATAACATCAACTGCATTGCCTACAAACATACGAGCTAAACTTTTACTATCTTGTGTATTAAGAACTGTATTACGGAAAAATAAACGACCGACTGTATCAGCATCAAATGATTTGTTATAAAATACTTGACCTGATTTAGTAGCCCCTTGATTCATAATTTTTAAAATCTTTCTAGCTTCTTGTCGCATAATTAAATTTGCTTGATTTAAAGCTTGATTTGGCTCTTGCGTTTTTAACGCTTCGTTATATGCTTTTTGCCATCTAGCTTTATTTAAATTTAGTGTTGATGCATATGGTCGAGTTGAGTACTCCCCACCATCTTTGTTTTGCTCTGCACCTAAAATAGAAATTTGACCAGTTTGAGGATTCAAACTAACAGTTTGTTTTACCATTAAGTTAGCCATTGCAAATCGATCTTGAATTATTTTTTGTGGTATTGAACCTAAAATACTTTTAGCTAAGTCTACTTTTGCAGTATTAGGATCCGATAATGTTTTCCGAGAACGATTGCTAGCTCGTCGAGTACCACGTTCCATTGCTCGTCCGGGAGCAGCGGAGCCGCCTAGCGCTGGACTAGCAGAGGTATCGATATCACCGATAAGCCCCATGTCTATCAGCAAATCCATTTTACTTTTAGCAAACAAGCGTCCGCTATCACTTAACGCAATAATATCTGAACCATCTGACTGAGGAACTTTAACATACATTCCGTCATTATTAATTACCTGTGTAAATAATGCAGTTAAAGCCGATTTTGTTTCAGAGTCTAAACGACTACCTGCTCCCCCAAATCCTACGTTTACTTCATCACTTAATCTATTCGGGTTTTCGCCGATTAAGTTAATTACTTCTTCAGCAAGCCTACTCCTTGCCATATCTGATTCAATAACATTACCTTCAGTAGTTACAGAGTTATCATAATTACCACCTAGTTTTTTATATTGAACTTTAAGCTCGTTTTCTTTGTTTAGCATTTCAGTAGCAATTAATGCTTGCGCGAATACTAATCCTTGGCCTAGCTTATTACTTAATGCACCTGATACAGGGTCATATGCGCCTATATCTTCAAGAGCTTTTTTAACTTTTATTTCTGTTGGACCATCGCTATTCAATGTAGCATTCAAAACTTGAGGTAATGCTTGATTAAAACGATCACCATCTCGAATGGCGTCATTAAGATCCATACGAACATCTGATGAATCCCTATCAGGAGACAAGAAAGGAGCAATGTAATTTGATTCCCTTAACCTACCCATTTCTGGTTTGTTCATTAACTCTACAACGGATTCTTCAGCTGATGCTCCTGGTGTTAACTCAAGGGTATCTGATTGAAAAGGAACAGCACTACCCGCTTGGCTAATTAATTCTTTTTCAAGAGCCGCTTCTTTATCTGAACGTTGATCTGAGAATTCAAAGTCACCGCTTTCAACACCACCTGTTAGCTCAAGTATTTCTGCTGGATCGCTAGTCATTTTATTAGTTGCTGGATTAAAATAACGTTGTTGAGGTACCGCTACTGGTCCCATTTTTGCAATTGCAGGATCTAACGAGCCTGCTTCGCTAATAGCGCGGTTAACCTGTGCTTGCGGATCTGACATAACCTCAGGCAATACAGGTATGTCTTGGTCTCCAGACACTGGTACTGCAGAATAGATTTCATCTTGCGGTAAAGTTACTCCTGCTGTAACACCGGATCGAGCCTGGCCTGATTGTAGTCTAGATATCGCGGCTTGCTGTTTTTCTTTATCTTGTAATTTCTTTTGTTTATTTGTTAAAATCGGGCCTATTGCCATTTTAAATCTCCTAGATGGGCGACACCTTGGGAGCGCCGCCCGTAGTTAATTAATACGTGCCTAAGAAAAAATCTCTTACTTCATTTTCTGTAGGCAAGCTTGCATCTCTGTATGGGTTTGTGCCTGTTAATGCTTCTGCAGCTTGACCTCTTGCGCCTGTAAAGGGTGCAATAATAGGCGTTGCTTTAAATGTATTACGAATACCGCGTTCTCCTTGTCCTTGCAGAAGATCACCAATGCCACCTCCTAGGTTTTGAATATTCCTAATAGTTGGACCTGACTCACCTAGCATTGCGTTCATAACCCACTCTAAACCTTCATCTCTTTGCGGATATAAGGGCTTTGCTAGATCAGCAATTCTTTCATACTGCCCCATAACACCTGATGCATAGACCGCACGTTGAATATAGCCTGTAGTATCTAGGTAAGGGCTTGGCTCTCCAAATTTAAATAAATCTTTTAATAATTGAGAGGCACCACCAAGAACCATAAGCATAATAATCAAAGCAAAAGTTTCATATTTAGTACGGATAGTACCACGCCGTAACCCTCTATCATATAGCTTAGGAATAATATTAGCTGTAAATGCACTAATGAAACCATTAAATTGTGTTATAATCTGGAAATGAGGGTCTTGAAAAAACAGAGGTCTATTACCATGCCCTGGCATTTGGATACGCTCATGAACGTAACGTTGAACTGCGTTCCCTATTTCGTTATCAATGTACTCTGTTGTTTGAGCAATTGCATCTGCATAGCCTTCATTAACACTTTCACCTTCGCGTTGAAGCTGTCTAATGTTTTGACTTAATATTTTTCGTATTGCTGCTTCACGTTGAGTAGGTGGCTTGATTACTTCGACTTCAGAACCATCGGGTTGTACTTCCATCTCTTTTCTTAAGTGACCACTAACACCGTCAGTGATATTTAAAGCCATTGACCTTGACATTGAATCTAAGTCATCCATCATTAGCATTAACTTGTCAACATTAATCCCAAGTGAAGTTAACTGATTGTAAGCTTCCATTTCAATTTCATTAAACTTTTTAAAATCAAAATTGTAAACACTTCGCTCTTCAAATTCAATATCATTTTCAAGATCATTACTTGTAGATACATTAGCTCCAGTGGGTTTGTCTTTCATAGCAAGCTTTGTTGGTGCAGTTTCTAATACACTAAAAGAACTTTTAATTGCATCTAAAGCTACTACTGCTACAATACGTCTTTGAAGTTGGGTAATTGATTGTATCCCTACTCCTTTAAAAAATGTTTCATGTATTCTAGCGAAAGCAACATCACGATCTCCGGTGGCTAGTCTATCAGCTATATTATTAATGCTGCTATCTAGCCCTACCTGTTCAGCTAGTCTGCGGCCTTTATTCGCTTCAGAGTCAAGTGCTTTTGAAAAAGTAGATGATATTTGCCGAATCATTTGATCAGATGCTTGTTGAAACATCTTATCATCTTTAATATCAAAATAAACCATTCCAAATTCAGGGAACGAAGCAGGTGCTGATAACGGAAGTCCAGCTAGAATAGACCAACTAGTAGCAAAAGAATTTAACGCTGCTAATCTAGGATTTTCAATACGATTATAATTTCCGTTAGCTGCGTTAATCATTGATCTAATATAAAAAGCAAATTGAGTTAACTCTTCACGACTTAAATCACCTTCTCTTTCTAGTTGTCTAAATAATCTGTGTAACTTCCAACCACCTTGACCAAAGTATTTAGCATTAGCAGTATACCTTGCTGCATCTACTTGGACTTTGTTTATTGTTTCAAACAAGTTACCACTAGAAAATTTATTATCAGTTAACTCCATTAGCCGTTGACCATCAGCGGTAAAGGCAAAAGGTACACCTGAGTTTCCAGGATCTACCAATGAATACTCAACTTTACTTGAGCCATCAGTAACAACATCAGCTCCATTAATAGTTTGTTCACCACGACGAGAAATGCTATCATACACTCGTTGAGCATCAATCTCGCTGTAGTCCAACTCATCCATTAACATCTTTTTAAATCCAATAGGATTTTTCTTTGCTTTTTTCCAATCAAATCCTTGGAATTTCCACCACATATCAATGTTATAGTTTAACTCTTTACCATTGTTTTCAGCCATGTACTCTTTGCTAGTGTGATCATAGATATAGTCGTAAGACATTTTAAGTCGTTCAGCTGCAATGTAATTTCTTTCAAGCAAAATTAAATCTTCATTAGAAATTTCGTCTGCTTTTATTGGCTTTCCGTTTTTATCTTTTATAAACGGAGCAAGCATCTGTATTGTTACTAAACCACCCTCAATTTTATCTCTAGCATCTAGATATGTTTTTAGTTCATCAGAAAATATTACAGAATTACTAGTTGTAAAACCTAATTTTTCAAGTTGTGATTGATAAAGATCAACAGCATTTTGTGCATCAGCTCTTTGATCAAGACTTAAATTAGGATTTATTGCATTTTGTGTTTCAACAATATAGTTATCTACTATCTGATTTAAATTAGGCTCTAACAATTGTTGCTTATACATTTTGTAAAGAGCATAAGCTCCTGATTTACCAAACTCAATTAATTCTTTTGAAATAGCTTTGGCATCAGAATGACGTAATGCTTTCTTGCCAAATACATTTGCAATCGCTAGTTCATCTAAAATAAGTTTAGCTTTAGTAATAAGTGATTGTTGAAATTCTTTAAAGTTCATTCCTGAGTGAACAATATCGCCTAGCGAACCACCAACTCTTGCAAGAATATCTAGCGCAACCGGATTAGCTACCGCCCTTGCTGCTTTAATCGCAGAACGTTCTGCACCTCTGACTAATCGACCAAGTCCAACTGCAGTAACGTCTACAAGATCAGATACATTTTTAATATTTCGTAAAACATTACGCATACCTTTTTGTTTATCAATATAAGATTGAGATAATGAACCTGTTTTATTTAACTCAGAAGAAGCATTATATTCTACCACACCTTCTGATTTTAACTTCTGAAGTCTTTCAATTTCTTTTAGTGCTTTTTCTACAGCAGGTTGATTTTCTTCTCTACGTTGTGCTTCGATTACTGCTTGCATATAAGCGTTAGCTGCTTGAGGATTACCTTCAATACCAGCAAGCGATTGACCCTCTCTTATTTGCTGGGATCTACTTTGTACATCTGCATTTGATTTGTTGCTATCATTAATTCCTTCTTTTACAATGCCTTGTAGCTCAATCGGAAACGATGCAATTATTTCTGCGTCAGATTTTGTATTGTTAATTATTTCTTGATTAGCTGCAATTGCTTCGTCTACCGTCTGTGAAGTGCTTGTGGTGTCAGGCATCGTTGTATCTGTATTTCTATCCCTAGAGCTACGCTCAATGTTTTGTTCCATTGTAGCTACGCCTTCGCCAGATTGCATCTTGCCTATTTTATACAATTCAAATACGCTAAGACGCCCTAAGTCCCTTCTATTCCTAGAAGTTTTTTCTAACTTATTACGACTCTGTTGATAGGTATTAACAGTACCTCCTATTGTACCACCAAGCACTCCACCTGCAATACCTGCATTAAGAAGCCTATTTTTAATTTCTTCTGAAGTGTAAGATGTATCTGAAAATCCAGCTGCAGTACCCATAGCTAGACTTTCTTGTCCTATTTCAGTAAGCGATTCTTTTGCAAAGCCAGCTGCAGTTGCTCTAGCTAAAGTAGATTTTGAAAAATCAGCAATATCGTTTGCATTAATTCTAACTAGACCTGTTAAAAACTGTTTTTGAGATTTGCCTACTGCACTTTTAAACACTGCGTTTGCTCTCTCAGCAGACAAACCCTTGCTCCTTAACGCTTCAATAATCTTCTTTTGACCTGCTGCGCTAAATACTTTAACAGGGACTATAAGTCCTTTAAGACCTAGTAACTCTAATGTAGACTGACCGACACCTGACACTGAGGCAGCAACTAATTGAGATGCACCTTTTTCGCCTTCCATTTCATTCCAAGTTTGACCTGCATAAATAACGGAAGTAGGTAGTGTAGCCAATACACCGGTTGCAATTGAACCACCACCTGCAATTGATGCAAGCGGAATTGCAGCTGCTAATGCTGCAAATGAGGTAATCATATACGGCGCAGACATTGCTGCATTATTCATTACATATTGGAAGCCAGTTGATAAACCATCAACTTCGTCATAGTTAAGCAGTAAATCTGGAGTGTTTGCAATTTGAGACCGCGCTCGCATTACACCTTGTCCACCTAGGTTTTCAAGCAATTCAATTTCTGTAGTTTCGCCAATAGCTTCTAGATAACCAAATGCGCCTTCTTTAATACTATCCCAACCTGTACCAAAAGCATAAGCTCCACCGGATAATAAACCTCTTGGCTTGTTGTCAATAGTTCTTTCTTGATCTCTGAATTGTACTCCTGAATGAAAATTTTCATCATACTCAGATTCATCTATAGCAAGCCGTTTAAAAAGAAGCCCTTGAGACTCTTCTTCTTTTTGCATAGCTTTACGCTGATCCGAAAACAAACTATTTTGATCGCCAAAAAGTCTGCGGTACACTTCACCTTCTCTTTTTAACGTTACATTTTTTTCAGATGAAAACTTATCTAGCTTAGCTAATCCCTCACTAAAAAGAACATCAGTAAGCATTTGGCCTTGATCATTCCTTAGCGGATTTAAGCTACGATCATAATCATCTTCTTTACCTGTATCTATGAGAGTATTAAATCCGCCCTGCTCAATGACATCGGCAACGACTTGAGTATTTAAGTCGCCACCGATTTCACCATGTCGAAACTCGAATGTGTCGTCATCGTTTTTAATAAGTTTACTTGTTTCTAGACCATCAAACCCAGGAAGGCGTGTTCTTTCTCCTGTACGATTATTGTGAAGCGTATCACTATCTATAAGGGTTTGTGTATCTCCGTTGCTATCAACGAAGGTACGCACCTTTTCTGGATCATAGTCTTCCATATAGTACTCCTATTGTTTAACAATTTCAAATATTTTACGAGCTTTATCGCCTTCTGGACCGTCTTTTAAACAATGCTCAACCCAATTCATAAAGGCATTTTTACCTTCACCCCCTGCGTTAGCAAACAAAGATGGAACACTGCTATCAGTCGCTTCTAATGCAGTATATTTAGTCCAAGTATCTTTGTAAGTTTTCCAAATACGTTTGTATTCACGTACCGCAAGATCAGGCCTTTCTTTATCTTCTTTAGCTAATCTATCATAAGAATTTTCTGAAATTTTTCTATCTATCTTAGCAATAATTTTCATATCAGTACCCGCAGTATCTGTTGTAGAAATTGCGCCGCCAGTATCAATATTCATTTGTTGATTTTTAAAATAGGCTTCTAAAGAAATAGGCTTATCACCTTTTTGTTTACCATTATCGATCCATCTTTTGTAATCCTGATAATACTTTTGTTGTGCAAGATTAAGATTAACCATTAAGTCATTACGCTGCGCAGTACCCATTCCACCATAACGTTTTTTATAAGTGTTATAAATAGTGTTTGCTTCATCGCTAATTTGATTAGCTTGTGATGCTGGTATCTGGTCTATTTTTTTCTCAATGCCCTGATTAATGCCATCTAAATATCCCTTGCCTGTATTTCTAAATTCATTTTTAATATCAGTGACATCGTGAATTGAAGCTTGAAAATCTTCTAAATACGGAGCAATTCGAGGGTCATCTAAATTGTACTCTTTGCCTTGAACAACAACTCTTTCAATATCATCCATGCCAATAACAGTAGGGACTACGCCAAGCCGTCGATGATACATTTTACCACCGCGTTTTTTAACGCCACTAGCTGCTGGTTTCTTTTTCAATACAGAATAATCTCTAGTCTTCTCAAACTCTTTGCGAGAAGCCTCAGTGAAGTCTTGATACTCCTTACTACGAATATCTTTTTGATACTGTTTTTCTTGAGCCGCTAATGTTTTAGTGTAAGTTTGTGCTGAGTAATTTAAAGAAGTACCGTGATCATATCCTAATGCACGAGAACCAGCATAGTTAACAATCATACGAGCAATCTCTTTAGGCTCAAACATTTCACTAAACAAATCTTTAAAGCCTTGCTTAATAGACTCTGCAAAGGTAGGATCTTTTGTTAAGAGATCTTGACCTGCTGCCTTTATATCTTTATCAGACTGGGTTACAGGTTTAGTAGCTGGATTTTGTTTAGCTAAATCTTCAGCTGCCTTGGCTTTATCCGCAGCTGCTTTATCCGCAGCTGCTTGATCAGCAGGTGAAAGATCTTCGCCTGTTGCTTCAAAGTCATAGCCTGGCTTTGGCGGTTCCATCCCAGCTACTTTTCTAGCTTCATCCATTGCTTTTGCTAATTTATCAGCATCCGCTATATTGCTTTGCTCTTGTTTTGTTAGTGCATCTTGATTTGCTTTGATTGCTTCTTTTGCATTATTAGCAGCGGCTTTAGCTATAGTTGTTTGTCTAGAGATTAAACGAGGGTTAGCCCCATCAGCAATCATTTTTTGCAACTTTGCTTTTTCATTCTCTGCAGTTACAGTAGCATTAGATGCTCTTGTGCCTGTTGTCATTACGTCTAATGCAGCCGATTCGGCAGCTTGCGATTCTTCAACAGTAGCATAAGGGTCATAGGGAGTAATTGTTGTTGATTCGGGATCTCCAAAGTCTTCAACAGAAGGTACTTCACCAGCAACAGGAGGTACTTCAGGTACATCAGCAGCTGCTTGCCTGTTTAAAGAACTTGCTGCTAGTCCACTTGCAGGGTCTGCTGCAAGGCTACCGTCTGCTTTAACACGATACCAATCATTGCCTACTTTTTGATAGTCATCTGACTTTCCAAAACGGCTGTATGTTTTTACTATTGGTACTGTTAATCCCGCATCATCCATTGCTGAGATATCACCAGAGTTAACTGGTGGTACTGTTAATCCCGCATCATCCATTGCTGAGATATCACCTGAGTTAACTGGTGGTACAGTAGCTGCATTAGCAGAAAACATTCCTGATTCAATATCTGATTGAGTTAAGTCTGAAGGAGTTACACCTCTATCAATTAACTCTTGAGGGAAAACTTCTGCATTATTAACCTTACCAGCATAAGCTTGACCACGAGGTCCAAGTGCTTCTGTTCCTTCTTTAGCTTTACGAACATTACCTACACCCGAATGATAAGCTGTAATTACTTCATCTTCAGTAAAGTCAGGATTGTTAGCTGCAATACCCATAAGATACTGTCTAGCAAACTCACGAGACTTAGCTGGATCACGGATATCTTCTGCTGCTAGCGGTGTTACGCCATAGCCGGGCTGTGCAGCTGTAGCAGGCATAATTTGATATTGACCCATAGCACCTGCTTCAGAGGTAGCATTAGGATCACCACCGGATTCTATTCTGCGTATGCGATCTAACAATTCATCAGTAATAAAGCTGCCTTGTTGAGCATACACTGCTGGTACCTGACCACCATCAGAGTTAAACAAACTCCAACTGCTATCTTTACCCCAGCCAATCTTATCGCGAAGGCTTTTTAACATGCCATCGTTTTCTTCTTGCACATAGTTAAGAAAGGTATTGCCTCTCCATACACCCATTCGACCATCTGGCATACGCTTAGTGTATACCTTAGAACCCTCAGCAGCATATACTGTGCCACCATCAGCATTATAAGTAGGGTCTACTAATCGATTATTATAGTTATCTAGGTCTCGTTGTTTATAAAATTCTAGAAACCTATCAAGCTCATTTATTTTAATAATTTTAGAATCAAGTGATTGTTGCTGCGAAGCAGAATATTTATTTATTCTTTTACCGCCAGCAGCATAAGTAGGAATAGGACCACCTTGTGCCTGTTGAACTGCGCGACCTTGTTCATTCATCTCATCAATCTTTTCCTGATTACCAGGAAGACGAGATGCTTCAGCATTAACAACGTTCTCTCCAGGAGTTAACCATGCAGGGACTGTATCAGTTCCTTTAGGATTTCCTGGGTGATTCTCTGTATCTGCCCCGTTATAACCATTAGGCATATCGGGAATCATCATTAGCATTGGCACTGATTGTTCTTCAAAAAACTCAATGGAAAACATATTGCCATAGCGATCCTTATTGCTAAGGCTTTTTATATTATTCATTACTTGCCTCCTACTGAATTAACGTAACCACCTTGTGAGGCGTAAATACGTCCTCCGGCAGATCTAAAACTGGCATTACCGCCACCCATGCCGGAGCCCGCTGGATTTGCAAGATAACTTCCTTTTCTAAATCCGTTCATTTTTTAATACCACCGTTGTTTAGTTGTCCCCACCATCACCTGGAACTCCAGCTGCTGTTAATCCTGTTGTACCAACGCCGCCATCACCGCCAGCAGCCCTATCCATTGCTCGCCAATAGTTATCAAATGCTACATTACTATTTACACCAGGTTGTCCGCCAGTCGGAACCATCATCATGTCATCCTTAGCCGAACCCATAACATAGTAGTCATTTGTATTATCTATATTTTGGAAAGTCCATGCATAAGGATTTTCAACTAAACCATGTTCTTGTGCTTGAGCAAATGATTGTCCTGCAGGGATAGCATAATAATCAGAGGCTTGAGTCGGTAAACCAGCGCTTGCTAACGGTGCTGCAGAAGTAGCTATCGGCGCAGGTGCCGTATAACTTAACGGGGCAACTGTAGCAGAAGTTCCGCTTGTAACCGGTGTATAAGCTGTTCCACTTGTAACCGGTGTATAAGCTGTTTTACTTGTAACTGGTGTATAACCTGTTCCGCTTGTAGTTGGTGTATAACCTGTTCCACTTGTTGCTGGAAGAAAGCCGCCGCTGCCAACAGTTTTCCGCCTAAACCCAGCAGACGCATAAACAGGTTCACCTAGTGGTCCTGCAGTGCCGCCTTCGCTAAGCATAGAAGCTAGCCCCATTGCGCCGCTACCCATCATGCCTCCTTCATTCATTTTCTTTATAGCCAGTGGTCCAAGACCGCCTGACATAATCATCTTACCCATGTTAGCATAAGTTGGTTCTACTTTACCGCCTTCACTAAACAACTTTAATTTTTTAGCAAGCATTAAACCGCCAATTCCTAGTCCTACTGGTCCTAATGCTGCAAGCATAGGTGCCATCCCGCCAGCTGCAGCGGCAGCGCCTGTAGTTGCAGCATTAGTTAAAGCGGGTGCCGTAGCCGCCGCAAGCTGGCCACCAGTCATTCCTGCTGTTTGTGCTACAAGTGGCGCTGCTGCTTTACCAGAGCCAAGAATTGCTTGAGCCATACCTGGAGACATTCCAGCGCCGCTAGCTAAAGGAGCTGCTTGCAATGCGCCTAATTGCGCACCAGTCATTGCTTGTGGTGATACAAAGCTAGCAAGTTCCCCTGCCTTAGACATTCCTTTTTCAACCAAAGCATCTGATGCCTTATTCATTGCTTTATTACTAGCAATATCTACCATTTGAGAACCAGCACTTTTTTCTTGTTGAGGTAATGCTTGGTGCTGGGGATTCTGTATTTGTTGAGCTGCTAAACGCCTACGGCGTTCTTCAGCTTCCCGCGCTAAATCTGCATCGGATGCAATTTGTATAGGCATTATTTACCTCCTCCTGTAGAAGTGCTTGTACTTGATTTTGGTGCAGCACCAGTTAAACGCCCAAAGAAACGATCGAGAGCAGTATCTTGTGCAGATAGCTCTGCTTGCTTTTGTTTTTGTATTGTTGTACCGGCATCGCCAAGATTTTGAACGCCTTCCATCGCCATTTTTTGCCGTTCTTGTTGGTATTCACCAGCACGACCAGCTAGTGCAGAAGCCAATGTCTTTTGACCACGAGCAGAACCAAGATTGCTTCCCATAGTAGACTGTAAAGCATTAGATCCAACAAGACCTAATAATGAACCTTGTTCTGCAGCACGAGTATCGTAAATACCTGTACCCGAAATTTGATCTTGTGCAAGTCGAGATTGCTCATTAAGTGCGTTAGCTTGACGAGGATCAAAGCCTTCAATTACTGCACCGGGATTATTAATTTGATTAGTTAATAGATTTTTTGATAACCCAAGGCCATACTGAAGATCAGGTTTGAACTCGGCATCAACTCCTGAAACAGTAGTTGTAGTTCCGCCACCACCACCTTTATTACATATATTAATGTTTATTCGTTTAGCGAGAAACTCAGGCATACCTGTAGTATCTATTCGCATATCATAAATCCCTAAACAAGGATCTGAATCTTCAATCATTCACTTCTCCTATACCTCGCCTCTTACTGAAACGTGTAATTTTGCTTTATAACGATGTTGCAAAAAACGACCATAATCTAAAGCTTCTTTTTCACTTCGAATTGAGTCGGCTCGCCAATACTTACCACCATGCGTTTTAATATGTTCAACCATGGCATCGAATAATCTATATACAACAAAAGCATTGTTCGTGTAATCATGGTCTACAATACAATCTTTTACATCCATAACATATGCGCCATCATAATAATTAGTAAAAGCAGAAGCTGAAAGAAATCCTCTTAGTTTATTATTATTATCATAATCGCCTATTAATAATACAAGTGGATTTCCTTTTCTTTGTTCTTCAACTAATGCTAAAAATGCTTGAATCCAAACGTATTCATTTCTTTCGTATGCATCATGTCGTCCTTCTGTAACTGCTTTGTTCATAAGCGTTATAGCTTCGTATATATCGTTGTCCTCAATTTTCTTAATCATCTCTTTATCCTTATTTTCAAATCAGCAAAGTCACTAGCGGCCTCAATATCCGCTAGCAACTTTAAGTTTTTCTGTTCAAGCTCATTAACTTGGTTTACCATTTCAAGTAATATAAAGTTAAGAGTATCATCATCTGTAATTGGAGGATTCTGAATAGCCATTAGTTAATGCCTCCTTTCAGAATTCCAATTTGTAAACCTGAGATATTCCAACCGCGATCATTTGTAGCAGAATAAC
>Ga0129331_1049049_pt1 | contig 16235 bp, 16 predicted proteins | sample CPBNA1_4_FD_105426 | JGI IMG/M metagenome (GOLD analysis project Ga0129331, IMG submission 105426) | Freshwater to marine salinity gradient microbial communities from Chesapeake Bay, USA - CPBay_Spr_31_0.2_RNA1 (Metagenome Metatranscriptome) | ecosystem: Environmental > Aquatic > Marine >...
ACCATCTTTGAACAAGTATATTTCACTGTTGCTAGAATCAACGACGATTTGGTTTTCGTAAAAACCGGATGTCGCGGTTGAATCAAAATTGTCGCTGACGTCTATTAATTTGTCTAAACCTCGAGGTCCGACGTATTTGACGAATGTGAAATAAAGAGTGCCTCCATCGCCGTAGTCTCCGGAATCACTGTTAATATCGTAAAATCCGCTATCGCTGTCGTAAGGGTTGTCGGAGAATGTCAAAATTCCAGATTTAAAATCAAAAGACCAATTACCAACATTGAAATCCATTTTTTTGTAATTGTCGTCAGATTCGTCCGAATCAGATATCCATTCCAGAATGTAAAGATATGGTTGAATATCGGCGCCACTATCAGTAAACTGATTATAATTAAACTGAAACGAATTTGATAATATCTGGTCTACACCGTTTGCAGCATATTTTGTGAAAGCATATCCCGCATTCAATGCGTCTGCACGTTCTAATTTTAATCTCACAAATAAATGCAACAATCCATCACTATCTTGATAAATACCTGGCTTGATGCTTCCTGTTGTCGTGTAACCAGTTCCAGTGTACGTATTCAGTAAATTATATGAATAATCAGAGTTAGCAAAATCATTCATACTCAACCCATACAAACTGTTCATTTCATTTGTGTTGAGACTAGAATCATTCCACGTGGGAATAGACGGAACTGCTGTTACATTAATTGAATCTGCTTCTACGATAGACTCGTACTTTCCCTTTGTTTCTAGATACCAGTCTGAATATTCGCTAGTTGACGGAACATTCAATAGCCCCTTCAAAAGAATTTGAATTTTTTCCGCATCATCAAAATTTCCGGAATCACCCATTATTAATAGCAGACTATAATTTTAAAATATATTATTGCATCATTTTTTCTTTATTAACTTATTTTCACGAAAAAATATAATTTGAAGTCGCTGAGTGTACCAGTGCCGGTTAGGGGTATAATTGTATCATCAGAAGAACCATTGGTGACGCCCCATCCAGCGTCGGTTGCAACTGCTACCGTTTTTGTTCCATTATTATGCACGTACATACCCGAAGCTAATGTAACACTTTTGATTATAGTATTCAGTCCGTTCTCACCAGCGCCTGACGACAATGCTGACTCGGCCCGCGCAAACCAATTTGCCCCACTTTGAAAAGGTATTGATAAATTACCCAACTGATATCTAGAAACCGCTGCGTCACTGTTATAGGTAGTCAAAAATACATAAATATCATTATCATCATCAAATGTTAACCCCTGTGAACTTATTGCGCTATTAAATGTGTTGACAATTGTGGTATCAAATAATAAATTTATGACGTAAGATACGTTTATACCTTCCACTTTGGCACTACTGTCAAAATAATAAATATTGCCATTTTGGGTATCTACTTCATAGACAACGCATTTGTAGTTACCAGTATTACCATCTAAATCTATTCCTACATGACTGCTATCATAAACAGAATTACTGTAACCGCTTATCTTACCATCCCATTCGAATAAGCCACAAATATCTGGATAATTACTAGTAGTTGCTGTAAATTTTCCGTTTATGAATGGAAGTGTGTATGATTGAATTTCTGTTTGATGATTGCTATATTCTGCCAGATTGGAATTAACTGTATTGAGGGCAGTGTCTAAATCACCAATATGTGAAGAACTTAATTCGTATATGCGGTTTGTGCTATTAGATGTAAAAATTGTACTATAATCACTAATGCTATCATAATCAAAATAATGATTTTTATTACCATTATCGGTGAACGTTATATCACTTGTAAACCAGCCAGTGTTGGTGTGTAGGTTATACATGATAGTACTAGTTTGAAATCCAGTAATAGTATTGTCTGTCGCAGCTGCTTTTGTTTGTGATGCATAATTCAAATTAGTCCACGATATCCCCCCATTATATGATCCATCATCACTGAAATCATCTATATTGGTAGGTAATTCTAAGTAATAGTTATTTCCACTTTGAAAGCTGCTTCCTATAGGAGTGTCATCACTTTCGTTTGCGTGCAAATATCTCAAAATGGCTATTTTACCATCATCACGATGATATCTATATTGAGAGTGAATATTATAGTGATCTCTATTTATAGATAAATCAAACTCGTTCACAGAAGGTATTCCCATTACATATTTAACGGTCTTTACCTCAACTGTATAATTCCAATTACTGACACTACTGTTTCCACTATTAGTCAAGTAATAATTTGGAAAATAGTCAATATATAATTGGTCAGATTCAATTTGTTGGCTGTAATCGGTTGAATGGCAGTTATTATGAGTGTATCTATAATTAAATGTATAACCATTATTGTAACTTGTATCTGCGTTACTATTAGAATTTCTTATATATCCCGTGCTATTTCCATATTCATCCCTATATGGATCAAACGGCACCATTAAATTATTATAACTCATGTATTCTAATAGTATAGTTGCGCTACTTACACCTACTTCTAATCTAAAACCTTCTTGACGCGTCGTTCCACTAAATACATCAGAATATGGTGACCCTGCTATTGTAAAAAAATCTATATTGTTACCAACGCTGTCTTGATAATAGTATGTATGCGATACATCTTGATTATTCCACCCATGAAAATGTATTGTATGAAGTGATATATCAGTTCCATTATCATTTAACCAACACTCTAGTGTCACTAAATTTAAAGAGTCATCTATATATTTTCCATAGCCAAAACTGTCGTTTTTGTCTGCGTCTGGATCAGATACTTCAATTTGAGATGGATTTGATGTGGTATTAAATGCAACGGATTGTGTAACTGATCTTGAATAATCGTATATCATTATATCACTACTACTGCTACCAGAGTTATTTATTTCAAAGGCACCATTGCTGCCAATTTTTGTTTTATCATTATAAGTAAATGTACTATCAAATGGAGAAGAAGTTTGTAGACTTTCCTTAAGAGGAATATCAATAAAATCCGTCATTTGAAAAACTGTTGAATAACTGGTATATCCGTCATTGTTTGAACCATCTGTAGCATTGAGGGCGTTTATACATTTTGCTTGAATTTCATATTTACTGCCTAAATTAAAGTAGGTACTTGAATATGATACATTAACAGAAATATCTTCGACGTTTGTATCTGGTTGACTTTGGCTTGTGACTGCATTTGATAGTTCAAAACTATTTCCATGGTCATACGTAGTGCTTCGTAATGTTTCTATTTCTGTACCAGAAATATCTACATCTTTTATTTCAATTCCTCCAGCTGCGTCGTATTCAGTATTAAGATTAACATTATCAATATCAGGAACATTTAATGATATATCAAGCGTGGCTGTAGCATTTCCACTTGGTGTTATAGAATGAATAGTTGGCGTTGCTGGTATACCAGAAGAGAGAAATTCTAAGTCACTGTATGTTAATTTATTGACTTCTGTTCCATTACTTTGGTTTTCTCCCCATATTCTTACCGTATACTTATAGAGTAAGGCGTTTGTATTAGCATTTGATAACGTCAATGTTTTATAAGTAAGAGTGGAATTTAAGGAGGCATCGCCAATTGACCAAGTTTGCGGAGTTGTACTTGGCGCATCAACGTTATAATTATCATTTGCATCAACTGCGATTACAAATATACTTGAATCAGATATAGTAGTATTTTCTTCTCCGGATGCATCGCTAGATATATCAAAATATATATGCGTGATACACGGAAGAACTCTTTGATTTAGATCTCCGGTAATATTTAAATGTTGGTTGTCAGTATCAAATGGTATTAATTGATCAAAATTCCAAGATATATCAATTGTATTGAATGTATTATTAAATAATGTACCATTTGTCATTGCTTCGGCAGTAAACGCTCTCGGCTGTTCGGTAATAATCTCATAAAAGGTTTGTCCAATGGGGTTGATTTCTTCGTCGCCATCACTCCCACTTTGGACGGTTTCCCAACTGTATCCATCGCCACTGATCGTAAGAACTTTGTTGTTTTCTCCACTCGGGTCTGGTATGTGGTATCCATATAAACTAAACGAGCCATCAACTGTGAGCGTTCCGTCAAGATTTATGTTTCCGCTAATATCTACATTTCCGGAAATTTCAACATTATTTGAAAATTTTGCTGCTGTACTCATAATTAAAGAATAAATATATTATTTTATTTTTATTATAAATGTAATAAGGTACAAAATTAACATGTTGGGAAGTATATCTATTCGTTGATAGATATGTCTAATGTTGTCAACAGCGACTTGTAAAATCCACTTTTATTATTATCCGGGTCAGACGTTGTATCTATTGTCGCATTTTCGTAAAACCCGGATGGACCGTCGATGTTTTTGCTGCTTCCACCTACAGCATCACTTTTAATCCATTCTAATCCATTTCCGCTACTGTTTACGGCTATAATCTGCCCACATAAATCTGTCGGAAGAGACGGAATGTCCAAGCCGTGTATGTTTAATGTTGCCGAGTCACCGAGTTTCAATGTTTCTGAGAGAGATAAATTTCCTGAAATATCCAAATTGCCTGAAATATCAATGTTATTTTTGAACACTGCCGATTTGGAAGTCATCTTTGTCTTTTATTTGTTTAATAAATTAGAAAAATACAAAAATATTCACTTTTTAATTTTTGTATTTTATGATTATCTATTTTCTTTCATTTAAAATAAAATTGAAAGAAGTTTGGAAAACTTTGAGTCAGACACCTACCAATTGTGTGGCTTGAAATTAAAATATGGACAACCATAATGATGAACAACGAGACGACACTCCCGTAAAAACATACCGATTTAAGATTTCCAATGATGACTTATATCAAGAAATGGTGCTATTTGCAGACATTAACCGGTTTTTGAACAAGAATGACTTAAAAGAAGCCTATGAAAACTGGATTGAAGACCCTAAAATAAATTTGATGGTGTGTGCCGAAGAGGAAATGTTAAAGCTAAACCAATATGATCTAGGAAAAAATAACATTACGCAAAAAATATTCAAAAGCATTAAATATTACCACATTAAAAACATGACTAAGGCGCCATCTGATGTGCTAAAAGACAATACACAAAAAGGGAAACGAAAAAAAGGAAATTGTATTTTCAAAAGAATTGTTAGAAGGCGTCAAGCAAGTTTTACAAAAAAGTAAAGACTTGAAGCCCTCAGAATATTACAAAAAATTTGTTGAAGAAAATGCTGAGATGATTGAGCGAGAGAAGGGGTGCCTTGAGTTTGAAGATGACATTGAAGGAGACAACACTTTATTTGTTGTAAAGCTGAAAAAAATGATGAAAAATCAATATTATATGATGTTTCAAAAAGGCAAATAATATGTGATATTAATATAATACAAACAGTCATATAATGGAACAAGAAAACCCTTCCAAAAATGGGAATACTTTTTTTTCAAGTGGCGCATATGGCTGTGTACATTATCCAAGAATGAAGTGCGATGGGTCACAAAAGTCTATTCGTAATGGTAAGCGTAAAGACGGGTTGCTAAGTAAGTTGGTGCTGTATGATTCAAAATCAAAAAATGAATTTTTGATTGGACAAAAATTAAACGCGGTGAAAATGTTGAAAAACAACCCGATTATTCGTGTAGAACGAAAGTGTGAAATCAAACCAAAAGGTGCCGACAAAATTGTTCGTGGTTACAAACCGTGTGACAAAGTTCTCAGTCGTAAAAAAGACAAAAAATACAAATACATGCTGATGTTTTCAAAGTTTTACAAATCAATTACCGCGCATGATTATATATACAATGGTGACCGATTTTCGGTTCATCGTCTCTTGAAACATTTTTATTTTTGTGTATATGTGTCAAATATATTGAAAAATTTCAATATTGTTCATAATGATATGCACATGAATAACGTTATTTACGATAAAAAAGGACGTTTTCATTTAATTGATTTTGGACTGTCTCTAGATATTGATAAAGTAATGGCAAAAAAAACCCCAGATCTTCTTTATTTGAAGGGGATTCTAGTAAACCACGACCTCAAAAGGATTGTCTCTTCCATTGAGCGTCACATTTTGAACTACTTCGTATATGAAGACCGCTTTTTAGACGAAGACGACTTGAAAAGGATTGTGGACAATTATTATTCTCTTTTTGAAGAACGAAAATGGGTTTTAGATATTGATGATTTTGAAAGTTACAAGATTGAAGTGTATGACCATTATAAAAGATTATTTGTTAATCAAACAGATATATATAAACACATTGCAACCATTATCGAGAAAGCATCTTACACGTGGGACATGTATCGCGTATCATTGAATTGTTTGAATACATTGAATCGGTTTGAATACAAAATCTCTTTGACAAAATTTCGCGTGGACGAGTTTAGAACAATCTTAAAAAGTTGTTTACATTATGATTATAGCAAGCGACCCAAACAAGAAAAAATACTAAAAACAATATCTTCGTTCTCTTTGATATAACAATTACTAAATAATGATTACTAATTTAAACATTAGATTTTATACTATATAGATAAGTTTATTTGTTAGTATCATGGTGAAAAACTTTGGTGGTAAACACGGCAAGAAAATTGCTCGTAAAAATGCAAATTCAAACAGCGAAATTATCAATAATAAAAAAATGCGATTTGCGAGCGGAGAGGAAGAGCTTTATGGACTTGTGACAAAATGTCTGGGTAATAGTCAGTTTTTGATCATTTGTAGCGACCAAGTAGAGCGGATTTGTGTTTTGCGCAATAAGTTCACGGGAAGAAATAAGCAAAGTAACATGATCAGTATCGGTAGTTGGGTCATCATTGGGGTGCGAACTTGGGAAACATCCAAACCAAACAAGAAAGACAAATGCGATATGCTTGAAGTATATACAAACAACGAAAAACACAAACTGTTGGAAGACTCCAAAGTGAATTTGACCTTTCTTACCCAACAAGAAAACATATTGCTAAATATTGATGAACCACGAGAAGAACAAGACGAATATTTAACATTTTCAGAGGGCAAGTATAACTCGGAAGTAGAAACTACAAATACCGCTCGTGATGTAGACCTTGATTGCTCAGAGGAAAATGAAAATCTGAATGAAGACATTATAAATATTGATGAAATTTAACTAACCATTAAAAATAATATATTTAATATCTAAATGACGCATATATTATTAGATATTAAATACAAAGAAAAAGAACCAGTTTTATACGATAAGAATCGCGGCGAATCAATAATTAATAATTGGTGCGAATATAATAATCACTTATTGGTAATGCCTACGGTATCACACGTTTTTCCGTGTTATGAACAAAATGATTATAACGGATATACTTCTATTGGACTCTTGAAAGAATCGCATATTTCAATACATACTTACCCGGAACACAATTCCATTCAAATAGATTTTTTTCCATGTAAAAATTTAGATAAAAGACAAAATGAGGACTATATGGAACGCGTTTTCAAGAAATCACATGCTGTCAAATATGATTGTCGGTTCATCGTGCGGAGTGTGGTGTAATTGTGATTTAGTTCAATCGTCGTCGGAGTCTTCTTCCACCGCATATTCTTCATAAATAATGAATTTGCTATGTTTTTGTGGGGTGTAAAATTCAGTTTTGATTTCATAATTTTTCCAATTCCCCCTTTGTATTTCTACTTCTCGGATGTTATTTTCTTCATTGGAAACAATTGTGAAAAAATACTTCTCCTGAAAATAAGGAATGTCAACGTTGTACGGAATGGTGTGTTTATCTTCCATAGATTCAAACATTTCTTTGAAAACCACGCCGTTTTTAACGATAACCCCGTTTTCATTCAGCAAATCAAAACACTTATCAAAAAAATCAGGAGTGTCTATAGATGCGTTGTTGTCGTTATTTTCGGTGGTATCCACAATAACAAGATCCATTTGCTCTTCAAAATCTTCTAAAATAATATCAATAGTTTCGTTTGCATCGCCATAAATAATTTCCACTCGCGGGTCGTCTTCGCATTTTGATTGGTTGAAATACTTTTCACATAAGTTGACAATTTTTGGGTCTAATTCCAACATAAACACCCTTTCAATTGAGTAATATTTCATTACTTCGCGAAGTGTCATTAAGTCTCCACCGCCAATAATAACCACATTTTTGAGTGGTTGTTTTAGATACATTACCGGAAAATGAACAATCATTTCGTGATATATCTTCTCTTTACGTTCACACAATTGTATTTCGTTTTCAATAATCAGGCATTTTCCGTATTTTCCAAGTTTGGATATTTCAATACCTGACTGGTCTTCGTACAAAACTTTTATACCAGGTTTCATTAATTCATAACTCTGCATTCCTTCTTTAGACAAATACGAGCAATATTTATATAAGAAGAATGTTGATATTGTCAGAAATACAGCAAACAACATCAAATTAAAACATTTACATTGTTGACGGTTTTTTGTCATTTTCTATTTTACCGCGATTATATAATGTACGCATTTTATAATTCAAATAGTTTTTTATTACACAACGGACATTTCGTAAATGTTTTAACATATTTCTCGCACGTGGATTCATGAATTGCGTGATTACATAAGTTGAACACAGAAACAATATCGTCGTTTTCAAAGTCGCTCAATAAAATTGGGCATGTGTGATTTTTCAAAAATGATGAATAATAAACATATTTGCCGTGGCTTATATTTTTATTTATTTGCCCTATTATTTCTGTTGAGTTTGTAAGTGAATTGTTATCGTTGTGAAAACTATCATTATTCATTTCATCATCATGAAAATCATTCAATATATTTTGAAATTCTCTTTCATTTATATTATTCAAAACATCTTCTATTTCATTTCCTATGTTTTGATGGTTTAATATTTCACTGTGAAAGAAACGAATATTCAACTCTTCATAACTAAATTCAGAAAAATAGCGTCGTGGATTGGCATTGTTTCTCAGTTCACTGGATAGATTATTTACATTTATATTGATAAAAACGTCGAACATTTGAAACTGTAATGTGGATAGAGTTTCAAGTTCGTTTGCGGAATTTTGGTTATATATTGGACTATGCTAACATCAGTAGTATTTTCGGAAATAGTATTTGAATAATTTTGTATTTGAGATTGAGATTGGATTAATTGATTATATCCGTTACGAAAACCAAATTCACGGCGAGCTGACATCCGCCGGTTTGGTATTCTATTGGTCCGTCTTTCATTGTTGTTTATAATATTTCGCATGAACGTATTCATACTTGACTACTATTATATTAAGATAAAATGTATCGCTTGTTATCAAGCATTTGTTTCAGTATATCCCAACTTTCCATTTTCTTTAAATCTTCTAGCTTTGTTTTCATGAAGAGTTCCAACAAACATACCGAATTGCCCGACAGTTGAATCATATTTTTGCTTTTTTTAATACTTGGGAATGTATTTGTTGTTCGCAAATTCCAGAATACTAAAAATGGTATATTATCATATCCGGCGTCTTTGTATTCTTTCTTGATAACATCAAACAAGTCTGACTCGGGGCGCGATTCGTGAGAATCAAATTGCATGTCACTAAACACAATGAGACAAGTCTTGTCTAGGTCGGACTGTGGAACTTGTTTACCTTTTTCGGTTTCCTGTAAACAAGCGTCCAATATTTTTTGGAACATTTTGTGAATGTTCGTGGTTGAACCCCATTCACCATTCATAGTTTTGTAAACTCGCTCTGTGAAATCTTCTTGAGGATCATATTGAATCCATTTTGGGTCAGAAGAAAATGTAAACGCTCGATTATGTTTGTACAAGTGCGAACAAGCAAGACCTAGTCCAATAGCGCAGTGTAGTGGAATGCTGTTGTCAGACATCATCGATGGCGAAACATCAACGCATGGATAACACAACCCATCTTGAACAAACTGACTATTTTCTAGCGTCTTCATGAGTCCATTCCATTGCATGTTCAACAGCGAACAACTCTCAGGGTTATCTTGTGAATTATTGTAATTTTGAATCACGTTGCGAACTAATACATGTGGCAAGACAGTATTATTGTTTTTCAGGTAATTTCCGTTTTTCTCTTTGCTAGCAATAAAATCCTGGAAATTGTGTTTACAAATATGGCGATGTTCTTCGTCAATGTTTTTGTAATTCAAAAATGATTGCTTGTTTAACAAGAGTGTTTTGGAAGTTACGTGTTCGAAATCAATAAGGTCCCAGGTTTTCCCCGCCAGATGAATTTGTGTAGTATCCAGATATTGGTTAAATCCCGACAGGAGTTTACGGTAGTGCGCATACATTTTGGTATTTGTTTCGGAACTACAAAACACTTCGCGGTGATAGTGAACCGCGATCTTTCTGGCGAGTTGTTTGAATTGACCGCTCTCGCGAGGAAGCCATTTTCCGCACAAACTGATAGGACGATACACACTCATCTGTTTTCGGTCGGCAATCATTCTCGGAACATATATTTTTTGAATAATTTCATCCACAATGGCAGGCTTGTTTGTATTTACATATCTATGTGTGTTGTTTTCACAAAAGTAAGAGAGGAAATATTTGATATCTTTCCAAGAACCATAAGGATGTTCATAACATTGCGTCTCTTCGTTAAATTTATTTTTCACAAATCCGGTAAGAACTTTTATTATTGTGTCTCGCGGAAACATCTCCTTTTCATAGCAATAATAACTCAATATATTCAGCATCATGTACGTGGTTTGGGTCAATCCTTTGCCGTTTTTGATGTCGCGGTTCTGGAGGCATAGTTTGATGATGTACTGGGGAAAGTCGGTGTCGGGGTATTTGTTTGAACGAAAACATTCCGATATCAATAGTTCGAACTTTTCTTCAAGTTCTTCCTTACTTCCACTTAGAACACATTGAAAGTAAAACTGAACAAATAATTCTTTCACGTTTTGCTGATGTGTGATATTTTTTGCCGCCGGTGTAGCGCACATTTTTTCATGACAGGTCTCCGTAGTAGAATCATCGTTCACAATCACCCAGCTATGAGCAATAGCACCGTTTTCATTGCGTATTGATGCCATCAGCCGCGGTTTGATGGTTAACATATCACAAAATCTTTAAGTTCTATTCTTACTTGTTTTATTGTTGCGTTGCGAATCATCTGACACGGCAATTGGTGTGGAGAATTTAACATTCTTTCTTGTTTTGTTGTCCGCGGATTTGCCGGAGTTACGTTTTACATATTTCGTTTTCTTGGTAAAAAATAAAATGATATTGTTGGCATCGTTGAACAATTCAATCCCCGGACTGAATTTGATGTCCTGAATCTTTTTGTATTGCTTCATAAACGAGTAAGACCCACAGTCTTTGCAAAAACTTTTGATTTCGGCTTCCTTTACATTTATTTCAAATTTATGAATTCCGGTCAAATCGTATTCTTTCGTATGATATTTCTTATTTTCTAAAATTAGTGTTACAAGTTCGCTTTTTGGAAACAAATTGTCTTTCAATGGTATTTCATATTTTTTGTAACTCATGACGTTTTTACCATCAACATAAAAAACAATGCAGCGGATTACATCTATATTGGCATTTTTCCTGAACGTGTTGCTATTTTCTAATATGTTGTATAGATTATCTTCGATATCTTCTGCGTTAATATCAATTACTTCACTATCACCATAATCATTATTGTCCATGCTTGTAATATTTATTTAAATGGGTTATAATAATTTGTACTATTTAACTTAATTCAAAACGAGTCTTCGTCGGAGTATACACTGTCGTCATCTTCGTCGCTAGAATAATCGTAATATTCATCATGTTCGTTGCGCAGAATATTTTCAATCATATTTTCAATTTCTTCAGCTTCATAATCTTCCAACTTCAATTCTTCTCTCTTGTAAGCTATAAAGCGGTTAACGATCTCATTCATTTGAATATTGGCGCGTTTTTGAAATTCTACTTGTTCAATCATCTTCATATATTCTTCGCGACTTTGCGGAGGCGCGACATCAATCATTGGCTTGTCGGACGCGGCAAACTTTTTGGTCGTGGTGGTGGCTATGGGGCTCATCGTGTTCATTGTTGTTGATGATGTTGGTTCTTTCCTCTTACTATAGTAGGCGAGGATTTAATTCAATTTTTTTTAAATGTTGTTTATATATAATGTCGTTAGTTGTCTTGAAGCGTAAAGCTCAAACCAAATATTCTAAAATATCTTCTAAAAAGGCGGACTTTTCTATTAACAATCCACGACGCGTGGGAAGTCATTCAAATAAAGTACAAACACAAACTCCGATGAAGGGTAACGTGCCCCGCGGACACGGTTCTTGTTGCGGTCATTACCCAACTGCGATGAATAAGAGTCAATACAACAACTATGACTTCCACGTGCGCGAATTTAACGGAGACAAAGCAAATCCAGGAATTTCGGTCAAAAATAATCGGGCGAGCATTTCATCCCGCAATAAATGGATGAAGAGTACTTATCCAAACTATGTAGTGAAAAAAATGGGATTACACGACTATTCAGAATATTACAGTCGAATAAATGGGCAAACAACATCTATAGATAATGAGCAAGTTGGTGAAATTTGTAATGGAAACGAAAATTGTAATAAACAATCTTCTTCAAACATTGTCAAAAAAACGGGTACGATGGATTATAGCGAATATCTGAAAACTAAATTTTTGAACAAGAACTGTTTACCAACACCGAATTCAAAAGCGCCTGTTCCGGTCCCTATACAAGGACCTTGTGGCTCCTCGCTGGACGATCTTGTCGGTGATAATGAAAAGGGTAATTGTCAATAAAAAATACTCGGTTGTTAAAAATATGTGGTATAATATTCTAAAAATAGGGCTTTCTCTAATCATATTAAACAGCAATTGTCATTTGTTGTAATACAAATCACCAAAGCTCCGATGATCAGTATAATAGTCTTTTGAATTATATTCAAAATATTCGTCATTTAAATTGAATATAATTTTTCTTACATTTAATCGCTTGATGACTTCCATACACTTGACACAGGGTGCCGAGTTAGTACTTTCTCCGTTATTTGAACATCGGCTAATATATAGGGTTGTCTTTTTCATGATACGATTTAACTTGTGCCTTTTCTGAGAATGATTATGATAAATTTGTCGTAATACATTTATTTCTGCGTGACAACTACATTGTTCGTGGATAAAGTCATCATTTGACGAATAGCATTTGTAAGTGTTACAGCCGCGAGCGATAATTTTTCCACCATAAGTGGCGACACAACCGTGCTTGAATAAAAGTTCTGATTTTGTTGCTTCGGACAAAGACTCTGAAAATAACCTGTCTTTTTTGTTTGAAAGAATCATTGCTTGTTAACATCATCTGTTGAATTCCTTTTGTTTCAATTTTATAAATAAATAACCATATTAATTATGGAAGAAGACGGGAAAGATATTGAAATGGGAAATACAGAAACAAAAGAGACTGTAAATCAAAAACAGACGAACATGTCTGGTGGGTCTTCTTATTTGTGTTGCTCCGACGACGATGTTGAAACAGATGATGCGTCTTCGGTCGCAACCTTTCGTGATACAAAAAATGATAAATGTCCGATTGACGAAGATGATCTAGGCGATCATGGCGATGAATTAGACCAAATTCAGGTTGACATTAAAAATGAAATCATGGAATATAAAATGGCATTAGACTCTCATAATAGTGACAAAGGTGGCGAGGAAAATGAAGATAACGTTGGTTGTTTCAATATAAATAACGAGTTTCTAAAAATAATGGATCAAGCAGGACGAAGTCATAACAGGGGGATTGGTGGCGATGGCGGCGATGGTGGTGGATTTGAATCTGGAGAAAGGGTGAGTATTGATAAGAATATGTCGCCACAACTTGATAACGATGTCACAATATTACATAATGTAGAAGAGTTTTGGGAAGCCAATAGCGAATCAGAAGATGAAGATTACTTGGACAACAATGCCACACATTCGTTGGATAAAATTTCGTTTGAAAAATTAAAGAAAAAGGTGTACAAGGACTTTGAAGTGACTCTCATTCACCGTTACAGTTCTGCGCTGGATATATTGGCAAGTTATATCAAGTATCATGTGATAATTTATACGGAGGCGTCGTACTTTTGCAGTTTTAAACTTAATTTATTTATGGTGCCCGCTATTTTGTTTTCAACAATTTGTAGCGTCATTACGGGTTTTACGCATAATCGGGATGACATGGCGATTATTGTTTCGTCTCTCAATGGGTTCATTGCCTTTTTACTGGCAATTATCAACTATTTAAAATTGGACGCATCGTCAGAGGCGCACAAGATCTCGGCATATCAGTATTCCAAGTTGAAGAATTATATTGAATTTTCGTCTGGCGAAATCTTGTTATTTCAAGACCCAATTATTACAAACAAGGACTTTATTTCGGAACAAATCAAAATGTGGGCACGCGATAATGAGGGGAACTATTCAAGCGAACAACTATACAATACCGAGCGAAATAAGAAACTCAAAGAATATTACAAATACAAGAGTCATTTAGAAAAAAAACTGATTGATACAATTCAAAATAAAATATTTGAAATCAAAAAGTCCTTGAAAAACATCGAGGACAATAACAACTTTATTTTACCAAAACATATTAATCGGCGCTATTACAACATCTACAACATCAATGTATTTTCTTACATTAAGAGTGTTGAAAATTACAAGCTTATTTTGTTGAACGACCTTCGTAATGTAAAAAATGAGATTCGCTTTTATAGGACGCTCAATCAGAAAAAGATGTCTCCAGACTTTATAAGTAAAATTAAAAAACTCTACAACCGGAAGAACGGTATTTTGACCGAATTTTTAGAGTTGAACAAGGGGTTCATGATGATAGATGCGATGTTTCAACAAGAAATCAAAAACATAAACATACGTAAAAAATATTGGATTGTTTTCAAATTTCAAAGTTTTGTTAATATGCTGCTGCGCTGCTGTTGTTGTAAAATGTCTAAAATAGATATTTTACCAATAGGCTACAAACACTGCACTCACGTAGGGTTTGTCGACGAAGACGGACGATACTTGCTGGACAAGGTATTGCGCTTCGACAACGTGTTAACGCTTATTGAATAGCCCATGTCCCGCAAGCGTATGCGCTGCGCTATAAAAATGCTTGAAATCTTTTGTCACATTGCCACTTAGGTCTCCATAATTTGATTCAAAATAGTGGGAAGAGTATTTTCCGGGCTTGGTCATGGAAACTATATTGTCGAAAGAACTCTCGTTGTATTTAGTTAGTTGATCGTAAACATCTGTATAGTTCAAAGCCGTGCCCGATATATTGTATGTGTAGTCGTAATTGTAAATATTATCTTCTTCTAGGACAGTATCAACCTCGGTAACGTCTGATGATAGATATAACCCATTATTTGCGCTAGGGTCGCCGGTAATTAACCATTGTTGGTTAATGTTGTTAATATTACAATCATACATACGAACATCTCCACCGGCATCTAAACAAATGCCGTCTTTTGATTTTATTTGCATTGTAGATGGGTCATAATTCCATTGTTGGTTTTTGTTGTTAACATCACAATTCCGCATGTGAACTTCTTCGCCCATTGTATTTCGCTTATTGGCATCTAAACAAATGCCGTCTGTTGCTTTTATTTGCATTGTAGATGGGTTGTAACTCCATTGTTGATTTTTGTTGTTCGCATCACAATTCCGCATGTGAACTTCTCCGTCCTTTCTATTTCGCTGACTGGCGTCTAGACAAATACCGCCTTTTACTTTTATTTGATTTTTATGCTCGCTGGGGCGATACAAATATGTCATTGTCCTATGTATATTTTTTGGATTATTATTTAAATAATCTGGTCCCGAAATTGAAATATCCTCAGATATAAACCCCACGGCACTGTCGTAATCTTGAAGTTTCTTCGTCACTTCATCTGGTACATTGTCATTCAAGTAATGTTCTAATAATATGTTACTCGCATTATTGAAGTGTTTCATATCTTTCATGATTTGTTCATCCGAAAAGTGCATACTTTTATCATTTTTGTTGAATAGCAAGTTGTTATATGTTTCATTACCAATATCATAGATAGGGTCGTTTGTATCCGGATATTTTATATTTTCCATGATTGTTTTATAGGGCAATGGTGCTTCAAGCGTTTTCGTTTCATCTCCATAATATTGAAGACCTTCTTGTTTACTTTTCTTCCATTCGTCTATGCTCACTTTTATAAGGATTGTTATCAATATAAGAATAAATAATGTCAGGATGATTGATATGATTGTCTTTTTA
>Ga0129331_1166979_pt1 | contig 13989 bp, 8 predicted proteins | sample CPBNA1_4_FD_105426 | JGI IMG/M metagenome (GOLD analysis project Ga0129331, IMG submission 105426) | Freshwater to marine salinity gradient microbial communities from Chesapeake Bay, USA - CPBay_Spr_31_0.2_RNA1 (Metagenome Metatranscriptome) | ecosystem: Environmental > Aquatic > Marine > Coastal...
ATTATAAGATGGTTACTACGATCATTGTAGTTGACTCGTTGATTGATGATGTTTTGTATAACACATTGAGTTTTTTGAAAAAAACGAGTTGTTATATTGTTAAGTTGGACCTATATTCGGTTACAAAAGAGAATATTCATGTAAAACTTCATGAATATATCGCGGAAGAAATGGAGAGCCAAATAATGAACATTTCTAAAATTTTGTTTGTAAATTTCAATATAAACGAAAATAATATTGAAACCGAACTATTTTTAGGAGAAAAGTCAAAATTGTTTAATTTAGAAACACACGACTCAAGTTTCAAAAGTTGGAATTTTGTTAACGAAATTGTAGTCAATTTAAGCAAGTCGTTTCTAATTGAGAATGTGGATTTTTTGGACATAAACCATTTAATTTTTTACAATTCGTATAAAGCCCCATTAAAACATGTAGAAGAAGCAGCATCAATTAATGAATCATTTAAAGCGAATGTCAATTATTTAACAAAGTACGTCACATCAGAGGAATCTGAAATACTGAAAACATCAACAAACTGGTTGAACACGTTATTGGGACATATGTATTCACAAAATGTTCAACTCAAAGAGTTCATTGATTTATACTTTCAAGTGAATAATTCTAATTTGAACTTTCTGGCAAATCAAAATATAGAATACTTAGATATTTTTTCCAAAAAATTTGTTGAAATCAAACAAAATAATGTTTTACTAAATGAAACAACCACTTCGGTGAATGTTATGTTAATACCGCTCCAGTTATATGGAGAAGACGGAGATAAATTATTGGATGTAATTGAAATGGTAAAAAAAGACACTTGTTATATATGTTTTATAAACGAAGAAGACGATGTTGAAACTATTAATAAAATTTTATCTAATATAGCAAATACGGCTTGCAATTTTTCTTCCGGGACTTCGATTGATATGAACTTATGTATTCACGTGGATTATGCCAGCATCAAAAACGGACAATTTGATCTCGCCGAAGAAATCCCAACAATTGATTTGAATAATAGTTCAACCGCAAACACTCTAGTTTCTATATTAGACTCTTTGAATAATAATTCAAAACTGAAAAGCGTTAAAGCTTCGATTACAAATATTTATGAGTCAGCGCCAGAAAAATCATTATTATTTTGCGAAGAATTAATGAGTAATTATCAAGATGGTAAGGTGACATTTATACTAGAAAGAACCAGAAATACTTATGACGATATTTTATATAAACCCGAAGAATTCGCATCTTTGTCTTTTATTTCTCATCAAGAAATTTATTCAGAAAACAATGTTACCAAGGACATTAACGTTCCATTTTTATTGAACTTTATAAACGAATCGTCTTATGACGATTTTGTAACCAAAACTACATTGAACCAATTGATTTTGTATGACGCCAGCTTATCTAAGTTTTTGCCAGAGGTATATGCGAGTCTTACACCAGATACTGAAATATTGGTGTATCATCCAACAGAAACATTTTCTATTTTGAAAGACAAAATTTCTCAGTTGAAAAATAATTATGGTTCATCTTTGAACAATGTTGCGCTTTTCAAGAAAAATATGCCTTCAACCCATTTCTCATTATTTGAAGAAGAAAAATCATTGAAATATGATGTTTTGGAAGATAGTTCCGAATGGAATGATGAATTAATAATAGACCCGAGTGGCGAAGATGATGTGAGTCTCCAAGAACTTGATGTGAGTATGGAAGAAGATGCGCATAATGCAGAAACAATTTACCCGGAAGGACACTTAGAACAAGAAAAAGAAATATATTATTCGCATTACAATGGACCCGACCCATCTTTGAATACCTGGCAGAAATTCTCAGATTTTTTGTCTTATTTACAGGATGATATAGAAGTCTCTAATTTTGATATATTAACTTGTAAATTAGTTGGACCAGATTGGGAATACATTTTAGAAACTCTTCAAGAAAAAACACCAAATATGACAATTCATTCATCAATTGATACCACGGGTCACGTGTTATTTGAAGGCGACTGGATATTAGAGACGCCTAAAAATGTAAATTTGGTTGGACTATATTTCAACAAAAATATTTATGATGTGAAAGTTGAATTAGATTCAACCGTATTTTCATCAATGTATACTCTTCATCTTAAAATTAGAGATTATATAAAGGTATCCACACATCAATCAGTTGTTGATGATGTCGGAGATATCTCAACTTGGATAATTCATTCAAATTTGAAAACATTCAGGGATGGAAATAGAGGACTATTTTATTATGCAATATACACTACGGGAGACTATAAAATAGAAAAAGATTGGAGTAAATTAGATGGTATCAGTGGTTGGGACGTTTCTCATATGACAGATTTTGACGGTGCTTTTGCCGGTCCAGGGTCGCATGGTTTAATTAATAATTATAATGCTAAATTTAATTCGCCAATAGGGTCGTGGGATGTTGCGAATGTGACCAACATGAGTTCGGCGTTCTATAATGCGGTTCTATTCGACCAAGATTTATCTGAATGGGATACGATTAAAGTTGGAAATATGAAGAATATGTTTTATAATGCTTGGTCGTTTAATCAAGATATAAGTGGTTGGAATGTATCAAATGTTACAACGTTGGATTCCACTTTTTATGCGGCAAGGCGGTTTAACCAAAGTCTCGCTGGATGGGACACGGCAAATGTTACAAATATGAACTTTGCGTTTCATTGGGCTCGTTCGTTTGATCAAGATTTATCTACCTGGGACGTAGGAAATGTTACTCAATTTCAATATACATTTGTTAACGCACGAAGTTTTACTCAAGTGTTGGGAGGGTCCTGGAAAAATGTACCTCCACAAGTGCAGGATAATACCATTACTAACGGAATTCATACAAAATATATGTTTTGCGGTAGTAATGACGATTTCAAAAATATTCCAACAGGGCACATAGAGGTTGATTATGATCCTGCGGTTGGTTTTACTTCTTTAAATCAATTAAAACGCGCTTTTTATATTGACGCTATAAATAGTTTATATGCGGAAAGCTTATTTGGAAAAATGAGAGATTGGGATGTTTCTAAAATAACCTCATTAGACGGACTTTGTGGGATAGTTAATCGCACGTATCACACAATTGAAATGGAAGATTGGAATGTTTCTAATGTAACATCTATGGAAAAAACGTTTTATAACAAAGGGTATTTTCAGTGCGACCTCAGAAAATGGGACACAGCAAATGTTACAAATATGAAACAGATGTTTTATAATTGTAGTCGGTTTAATTCGGACATTAGTGGATGGGACACGACAAACGTTACTGATATGACGCAGATGTTTTATAATTGTCAAAGATTAAGATACGATTTGACTAGTTGGGACACGACAAATGCCGATACAACAAATATGTTTCAAAACGCAACCTATTACAATGATTCTATTATCAATTCTACTTTCGTGCCGAATTATTCTCTTCCATTTACTACATTTACAACGAAATCTGAACTGACAACCGCTGTTAACGCGTGGAAAACTAATAGAGTAAACGCACAAAATACTTACGGACACATTTCAAAATGGAATGTTTCTGCTGTTACAGATTTTTCAAGCTTGTTTACGGGTATTGGTGGAGCAATTTTTCACGAAAATTTAAATGAATGGGAGACAAGTAACGTGACCGATATGACAAGAATGTTTTATAATTGTACAAATGTGTCAGTCTTAATAAATGAATGGACCACATCAAACGTAACTTCTTTAAATAATGCGTTTTATAGTTGTTATTATTTCATCGATGACCTCAGCGGATGGGATGTAGGAAATGTTACAGATATGGACTCAACATTTATGTACGCTCTGTCGTTCAACGGAAACATTGAAGGTTGGGAAGTAGGTAAAGTTACAACAATGTATAATATGTTTCATACGGCAAACTACTTTAATCGGGACTTGACCTCCTGGGATATAGAGAATGTGACACAATTTAGGTCCATGTTTACGAATGCCCAAGGAATTAACCGAGTTTTTAAAGGTAAGTGGATGGATCTCACTGAGCGTCTTCCGACCGCTAGCCTTTTGGGTATGGTTGGAACCGTGTACCGCGGTGATCATCGGTTGGGTATAGGATTCAAAAATAATGGCGCAAATATGAATAGTATTCACAAAGATGTGTTGCGTCAAAATCTCAAATTATATGTGATTAATAAAAAGGCCGCGTTGTTACATTATCCAGAAATATCTCAGTGGAATATTTCCAATATAGATAATTTTGATAATTTACTTCACAGTTGTTATTCTGTAACACTGGATATAAGTGGGTGGGATGTATCACACGTTACATCTATGAACTACACGTTTCTAGGCAACAATGAACTTGACATAGATTTTTCTAGTTGGAATGTTGATAATGTCAAATCTTTTGTTAATACATTTGATGGTTGTAAATATTCGGAAATAAAGGGGGTTGAAGAATGGACGATGCAAAGCGCGACCAATATAGCGAGTATGTTTGCAAAATGTCATTTATTTAATAGAGACGTTTCATCGTGGAATGTAACAAAAACGACATCAATTAATGGGATGTTTTCAGACTGTAAATATTTTAACAAAGACCTTTCTAAATGGAAACTAGAATCTATGTCAGTGTGGAGTGGAGTATACCGAGCATTTAGGAACACATACAATTATAATGTTGTATTAGGTCAAACATGGACGGTTCTTCACGATCAAATTAATTCTACAGACACCGGGAGTGATAAAACTTTAGCTCAATATATAGCTTACATGTTTGATAATACTTCGCCCGGTACTGTTTCTGACGTTCCATACAACGCGCCAAAAATTACTTTCACAAGTACCGATGTAATAAACGGCAGTACATACGTAAATGATGAAATTGATATAAAAATTGTTGTAAATAATGAACTAACAGGAAGCATTTCAAGTAATGATTTACAAATAACAAATGGCGAGATTAAAAATAATTACATCGCACAGATATCTTCACTTGAATATACATTTGTGTTTAAGTCAGAGAGTTTCGGACAATCGTCACAAATAACTACCAACAGTAGTTCGTCTTTACTTTCTGAGTATATCGTAGAAGACGTGTTCGAATGGTTCTGGTCGCCGCCGGCCACCGTAATCACTTTCAACAGTCCGAGCATTTTAAACAACCAAACGCAAACATCATCTTCTATTGATGTTGAAATTAACCTTTCAAGAGAGTTTTTAACAAATGAACAATTGATTCAAAAGGAAGATGTTTCAATAACAAATGGTGTAATCACTGGATTTCAGAGAGTAAATGATACCCAATACATTTTTACGTTTATTGCGAGTTCTCCCAACGTGAGTTCAGTAATTGAAATGGCAAATCATTTTGATGCTTCAAATACAACTTTACCAAATTCATTTTCATGGACCTGGAGCGCCACTATAGAACAACCCGTATTCACAATTAGTAGCGTTGATGTTAACAATAATGAGACCATCAAGAAAAACGAAATTGATATGTTGTTAACTTATACACCTAATCGCAAGTTGGCGTTTGCCTCGTTAACCGAAACGGACATTTCGTTTACAAATGGATTCATTGTAAACAATAGTTTTGTCAAGAAGACACCAACGCAATATTCTTTCAGATTTAGAAGTCTTTCTCGCGATACAAATTCAACCATATATATTCCGCAAAACCAATTTCAGTACAATTTTGTAGATGGAGCAACAAATCTTACAGAAAACTACGAAGGTTCATCTACATTCACTTGGAAGTACAACGGATTGGATATTCCGCTAACTAATAATAAGACGGTTGCCGTGATAACATCTGAACAAAAAGAGTCTAAATCGCTTGATTTAATATTACACGGAAATGTTACATATGATCCGGTTTATAACGAATATGAATTTGAAAAATCTACATCGGATTACATTACAATCTCGGGCGAAGTGTTAAATGGGTTAGGCGAAGCTTCTATTTCATTTTGGTACAAAACAAAAACTACCGCAAATACGTCATTTGCGACGCTTCTAACATTGAGGAACGACGATAACGATAATTATACACTTCAAAGATATTCTACACAAGACAAATTTCACATTAAAAGTACTGGAAGTGGAACAATTAATACTACAACTACAAACTTACCATACTATAACACAAATTATGTTCATATGGTCGTGACCTTTACAGCAACAGAAATTCTAGTTTACAAGAATAGTGTATTAGAAGAAACGCACTCTGTATCGAACATCATTGCGGGGGGAGAAAGAACATTTCAAATGATTGGCGCGTCTGTCACTTCAGCAAATGCTGTTTACCGATACTTCAACGGATATATAAAGAATTTACGTTTCTACAACTATGCAATTCCTTTAACAGAAGTGAGCGCGTTATATACCATGTACAATACGGGAATGAATGACACAGTCCCACAAATATTAAGTGTAAATTTGACAACAACAGATACATTGTCGAATAATGAATTTCCAAAAGCGACGATCAATATGGAAATGGATGTTACTTATGACAGTGTTGCGAGCATTTCTTCTATTGATCGCCAGTCATTTATTATTGACAAATCTAATTTTGACACATCTTTTGGGTATGTTTTTGATTTCAAGCAATTGAGCGAGACCAAAGTATCTTTCAAGTTTGGCGCGAGCACTACAATTCACAACAGTCAGTTATTTTTGAAGCAAGATACAATCACAAGAACTATTAATTCTAATCTTAATGTTGTTGCGAATCCGGAAAGTAATGTTTTTACCTGGAAATACAAATCGGAGCCATTGACAATTCAGACCATAAAATCCAATATTGGGGATACGGGCTCATTAACCAATCAAGATGTCATTTGGATTCAGGTTATTTTTTCGGAAGAGGTGTTCAATTTCAGAAAGCACTACATTACAGGAACAAATTGTAAGGTTATCAAAACAACAGGTTCTGGGACAAGATATGCGGTCAAGGTTCAAACATTCCGTCCGACTGGGGCTTCAATCGTAATTGACATTCCGAGTAGCCTACCGATTACAACCGGTAAAGGATTGAACAAAGCTTTGGTGGATGCAAACAATACTACGTATAATTGGCAATATCATAATGTTGTTCCCACATTCACAATTGTAACCAGCCAAGAGAGTGGTCTCACAAACAACGCAGACTATGTGGATATCAGTCTTGTCACTTCCACGAGCACAACCAATTTTGACATCAACTCGCTGAATCTGAATGGTAGTGCGGAAATTGTGAATTTTAGCGGAAGTGGAAAAAAATTACTCTTATCGGCTCCAACCATTTGCGAGTAGCGCGATTAGCTTAACATTGCCGAGTGGCGCATTCAGCGATGAATATGGTAATAAAAATACGTCATCTCATACTTTCAATTGGACTTATCATAACATTAAACCGGAGGTGTATATTGCGTCGCAAGATATTAACAGTGGTGACAGTGCTGATATCGGAAGCATAGAAACATATTTTGTTTTCAGTAAACCTGTTTCGGGATTTACATTGGCAGATGTGGATATTACAAATGGTAATTTATCTGAATTAACTCAATCAACTACTTTCCCAGAACACGAAAATACATACACGGTTACTGTTGACACCAAAACTTCAAGCAATTCGTATTACAATCGTGGAAGTTCAAATGCATTCTTTTTGAATGGCGAAGAAGCCAAGGTAGTATCATTTGTTGCAGGAAATACATATACTTTTAACAATGCTTCCAATTCTGCTCATCCATTGAAGTTTTATACAGATGCAGAAAAGACAAGTGGTTCAGAATATACTACTGGAGTAACGGTTTCGGCAACATCTACAATTATTGTGGTAGATTCGAATACACCAACAACACTTTATTATCAATGCGAGGCACATGATTACATGGGAAATATAATCACATATGGAGAAAGCTACAAGGCAACATTAATTCCGGCATCTTCGTCTGTGACGATTTCGCTTGAAATTGCGTATAACAGCGTGAAGGATGACCTTGATATTTTTAATGATGTCGCTTCAAATAGTTTTGTATGGAATTACACGGGAACCGAATACATGGTATCCATTGAAAGTCCTGATTTGAAATCAGGTGCTTCGCATTTATATAAGTCCATTCAGGTCATACTTACTTTGACATATACTACTTTTGATGACGTTGATCTCAGTATATTCACAATTGTAAATGGAACCGTCCCAAGTATTCTAAACAATGGTGATGGGACTTATACATTTACATTAGAAAGCATATCATCAAATACAGAAACTTCCATTCTTCTTCCGGAAAATTCAGTCACAAGATCTGATGGTAACGACAAAAACAAAGAATCCAATAAATTTACATGGACTTACAATCCACCTATTCCAAAATTAACACTTACGTCAAGTTATGTAAAAGAAGGCGCATTTACAAACAATAGTTCAATCGATTTACAATTGGACTTTACTGAAGATGTTGTCTTTGATGTGAATACAATCAATATTACAAACGCTTCTGGTACATTGAGCGGTTCAAATAATTCTTATGTATTGACGGTTGTTCCAGATGTTGTCGATGACTCTTCTGCGGATATTTTAGTCAGTTTCCCAGAAGATACTGGTTTTTATAACTTGTTTGATAATGAAAATTTGTACAATGACACTTCATATAACTATTCGTGGAAATATGACAGCGTGATTCCTACAGGAACGATTGTTTCGTCTATTAGCGAATTTATTTATCAAGACGTGTGTTCAAATATTCAATCCGTGCCATTTACCATCCAATTCAATAAGAATATCCCTTCCTTGGAGACAAATGATTTTACGGTATCTTCAAATGGTGCGCTATCTGGATTGAGTGGTTCTGATTCACTTTATTCATTTGTCATTTCGGCCCTTGATAACACGATTGATAATACCATTTCATTCAAAGTTGGAGATGATGCGATTACAGACGAAGCCGGCAATTCTTTTAGTTCTAGTAATGAATTTTCATTTACGATTACTGCGAAGGTTTCAAAAGTTTTGGAAACTGCGGCGATTGCGGAGTTATTCACAGATGATGCTGATATTGCGGAAGAAGATAAACTGAGTTCTGATGAAATTAATATGGTCCTTGCGATTGAAATTCCGGATTTGACTGTTCCCGACTTCGATGAAGTAGAAGGTGGTGAAGTGTCTGTTGATATAAGTTACACCGTGACAGTTGATACCAAAACTTCAAGCAATTCATATTACAGCCAAGGGTCAAGTAGTGCGTATTATATTGATGGAGCTGAGGCGCTTTCCTTAGCACTAGATCAAGACAATGTGTACAGATTTAATCAAGACGATTCAAACAATTCTGGACACCCGTTACTATTCTATGAAGATGTAGATAAGAGTGTGCAATACACAACCGATATAAGCGTCAATGGAACGCCGTGAAGTGCGGGAGCTTACACGCAAATTAGCATCACTTCGGATACTCCATCCACTTTGTATTACCAATGCGGAAATCACGGTTATATGGGTGGAATAATTACAGTCGGAGAAGTTGATACAATTCCGGTTGTTACATTGCCAGCCTCGGTTGCAATTACTAACAGTAAGGTATTCACAAGATTGATTGATCAAATTTTAGAAATGGCGGATGATATTACCGCAATCAAGATGAGTTTGGATGATGTCGCGATGAGTGAAACTGCGACTGAGAAGATCCCACAGGTTGAGCAGGTTATAATGGCTAAATCAAACCAGATTGAGCCACCGGTTGTGATTGAAGACACGGGGGCTGATAGTGTATTGTTTGTTCCATTGGCAAATGAAGGTGACTTGGTAAAAGTTGAAATTAATGGCGTGGCTTACTTAACTGTGGTTAATTCCGATAATACTTTTAGTTTAAATATTGATGGGGTGGTCGCAACGGGTAGTCCTTTCAGCAAAGACGATGTTTATGTTATTGATGATACAAACAGTATTATATTTGGTTCGCAGATAATTTCATCAAGCCCTCCGCCACAATCGCCACCGACAGTTGACATGACTAGCAGTGTGGTCCAAAATGGTGCGACAACTACAACTGGAACTATAGATATTGATTTGTCATTCAGTACAACAGTAGAAATAGACCTCGAATATATATATACTTTAACAAGTGACACTCAAATCACAAGTTCGTCAATACAATCAGTAGACGGTAGTAACAGCATTGTTGTTGTATCGGTTAGTCCAATTTTACCCGATGTAAGTGCGGAACTAGGCATTGTTATCAATGAGACGACTTTCTATTCCACATTAAATGGCTCTGATTATTACAATGATGTTTCGTTTACGTTTTCATGGAATTACGATGCTACAGCATACAATAGTGCCAATGTAGTAGAAGTTGTTGAGGAATATGAGCCACTGTTTATTAACCCCGATACTGGTTTCATTCCGTGTTTTTTGAAAGACACTAACATTCTTACCACAAAAGGATACAAAAAGGTACAAGATTTGATTCCGGGAAAAGACAAGTTAATTGACCATAAAAACAATAACATTGAATGTTTAGAGGTGAAGAAATATGTCAAACAGAATGACGGAAAAGAGTATCCGCATAGAATCCCATGCGGTTCGCAATTGTCCAAAGAGTTTATTTGTGACCAAGATTTATTCTTGACATATAATCATTGTATTTATTTACCAAACAACGATATGTTTGCGCCGGTGTCATTGATGAAACATATCAAGCAACACGTTACAAATGATCCATACTTTGTATATTACCATGTATTTACAAGCAATTACTTTTCTGATACTATTATTGCTAACGGTATTCCATGCGAAACTCATTCAAAATATGCGTTCAACTATCTGAGAGGTTTAGACAGTAGTGGAAAGTTATTGAAGAAAGTGATGGAAAAGACAAATATGTTGCCAAACTGTCGGCGTAACAGAATTTCAAGAAAAAAATACAATAAACTAGTCAATAAATTTGTAAAAAATAAAAATAAATATAGAAAGTAATGTCTGAATAAAGTATGGCTAGTCCTGATAAAGATAAATCTCAAGTCAAACTTTTTATTTCAACGCCTTGTTATGACTCAATGATGACGATGCAATATACGATGAGTATATTAAACCTCAACACCCTCTTGACAAAATGTGGGATTGAATATGTTATTGACTTTATAGGAAATGAGAGCTTGATTCCACGCGCCCGTAATAATTCATTGGCTAAATTTATTAAATCCGAATTCACGCACATACTTTTTATAGATTCTGACATTGAATTTCCAGCAAAAGCGGTATTAGACTTGATCAATGTCGATAAGGATGTTGCTTGTTGCGCATATTCTAAAAAATCTTTCAACTGGAATCGTTTCATGCGCTCAATGCAAACGGAGATACAATCAAAAGAATCATTGGAATCCCGAGGACTTGATTATAACTACAATGCGTTTCTAGACGAAGACAATAAATTGGTAAAGAGTGATAATGACGTTTATATACGAGTGAAACATGCTTCTACAGGATTCATGTTGATAAAAAGAGAAATTGTTAATAAGTTGTGTCAAAAGCACACTGAATTAACAATCAAAACCGACGGTCTTGATAAAAATGACAACACTATTTGTGGACTCTTTTGTTGTATGATAAAAGACAAGGTTTACTTGTCAGAAGATTATTCATTTTGTGCAAGGGTCAATGATATTGGGGGCGAAGTATGGTTAAATATAAAGCACAACTTGAATCACGTTGGAAAACATGTGTTTCGCAGCGACATTCAAAACCGAGAAAAATTATTGCGAACCCGTAGCGAGCGTTCTTATTATTAATTAAATACTTTGTCTTGAACAAATTTGTGTGTATGGTCAATAAGGTAATTGGATGATGTTTCTTCATGAACCTTGTCTACAATTTCAACCTTGTTGAAATATTGACTGTCTTTATCGTCGCTGCTCTTATGGTCTTTGTCAGTTTCCTCTTTTTGAATTACAATTTCGTTTTTCGTTAAGTAATCGTAACCTTTGTCAAACGTGAAGTACACGAGTAAGATGCTAATGGAGAGAACGCTAACGCTCAAATTTGCTCCACTCATTTGAACCTGTGGTTTGATGAGCAAGTAAAAACACACATATAAAAATACTAAGTACAATAATTTCAACAACAGTTTGGACAACTCCATTTGTATTATAAAATGTAATAATATTTTTATTATGACAATTTATGAAAAAGCAAATATGAAATGAATTATTAAACAAATATATTCGAACTATAAGACCAAAAGTAAATACCAACAAAACACTTGGAAAATAAGTCAAGTACATTATATCCGGTGTTTTTGATTGAATCTTTAGTCAAGTAAAAGATACCGTAAAACGCCCATAAAATGAAGAATGCGCCATATAACAATTGATTGTTCGCATTATTGCCATTCTTGGTTTTCAATAAATATTTGTAATACAAGAATCCGTATAATAGTCCAAAAAAAGACAAAACCGATAATGTTGGCGGTCAGTTTATGTAGCTTGTCCTTTTCGCCTAAATAACCTGAGCCAAGCATCCCGTAGTTCATCAATAAAATCAACAAATAATCAGAAAACTTAACACCTTTTTGTCCGGAATTGTATTGAAACGCTAATACGAGAACAAGTAACATAATCGGTGTAGTTATCATCCAATCCACGTATCGGGTATCATTCACCATTTTCTCAATTGATGCAAGTTTTTTTTCCTCCTCCTCTGTTTTGTCTTGTTTCTTACTTAGAATCACTTCTTTATACGGTTCTAACATGGTAATGAACTTACCATAAAAATAAGCAGCGACAATAGAAATGCATGTTTCTAGATTCAAAATATGTCGCATGGCTACAATATCGGTGCGAAGGGCTTCAATGAATGTGATTGTTCCGGTTGTGACAAGAAAAGAGCATGTAACAAAAAAAGAGATATACGTTAAATAATTCATACTCGTGTTAGTATTACAATATATGTAGAAAAAGATTAAAAAGACAGATGGAAGTATAAAATATCAATCAACCCCTTTTGAAACCTCATGGTTAAACTTAAAATGATGAATCGGGTAAATAAAGAATTGAAACTATTGGAAAACTATTACGGTAAAGACAAAGTTGATGTCCGCACTTTGTTTGTAAATGAATTGGAACCGTATGTTATCAATGTGTATAAAAATGATCGTTTGTTTTTTAACATAAAAATTACACTTCCATACGATTATCCATTCAAAGACCCAACATTTTGTCTTTATTCTCTCCCCAATAACAATGAAATATCCACAATCAACTATTTTGACTTCTTCAGAGATTGCAGTCAGTTTTATTTATATAAACACAACGTTGTCTTGCATGAACATTCTTGTCCCTGTTGCTATAATAAGCTTTGTAACCGCGAGTTGAGTGACCCGCTATTGGAGATTTCCAAAGACGTGCAAAATTTTGGGATACAGTTCATGAGATTGAGAGAAAGATATTTTCTTCGTAAAAATATTAATATATTAAATAATTTAAATGGAGATGTATTAAATATTATATTAGATTTCGTTTGATGACATATTGTGAATATATTGAGCAATTATTCTACAGAGCAACTGATTTGACACAGCGATTGGTCGCGTTTCATTTTGTTTTTGGCAAACAATACGTAAAACAATTGTACGACGAGTTGAAGGATGTTCAAAATACCAAGAAAAATTAATATTTGATACATATATAGAGAATGGGAGGTAAAACGAAAAGAAAGCTTTCAGATTGGAACAAGTTTGTAATGAAAGTTAAGGCAGAAAACCCTGAGAAGAAATTCGGCGATGTTCTGAAGATGGCCGGAAAAATGAAGAGACAGGGCGTACAAATTGGCGATTATATTAAGACAAAGACTATGAAGGCGGTCAAGAAAATTAAAAATTCTGCCAATGCTGTTGTTAAAAAGGTGCGTAAGACTGGCAAGAAACTTGCGAAGAAAAACAAGAAGGCAAAGCGCAAAACGGCTAAGAAGACTTAAACAATTTTTAGATTAACATGAACTTGATTTAAAAGTTTCAAGGAAAATAGAAAT
>Ga0129331_1109513_pt1 | contig 13619 bp, 26 predicted proteins | sample CPBNA1_4_FD_105426 | JGI IMG/M metagenome (GOLD analysis project Ga0129331, IMG submission 105426) | Freshwater to marine salinity gradient microbial communities from Chesapeake Bay, USA - CPBay_Spr_31_0.2_RNA1 (Metagenome Metatranscriptome) | ecosystem: Environmental > Aquatic > Marine >...
CTGCTTTTTTCTTACCACGACGAGTAGTTTTCTTAACTTCTTTTTTTCCAGCAGTATAAATTGTATTGAAATCAACTAATTCGATCATTGCCATATCAGCATTATCTCCTAAACGATTCCCTAATTTAATGATACGAGTGTAACCACCTGGACGATCACCAACTTTAGCAGCTACTTCTCTGAATAATTCAGTAACAGCATATTTATCTCTTAATTTAGAGAAAACGATACGTCTGTTATGAGTAGTATCTTCCTTTGATTTTGTAACAAGAGGCTCAAAAAACACTTTTAAAGCTTTTGCCTTAGCAACAGTTGTGTTAATACGCTTGTGTTCAATTAACGAACAAGCCATATTAGCTAACATAGCTTTTCTGTGACTTGATTGTCTACTTAAATGGTTGAATTTTTTTCCGTGTCTCATGACTAACTATTTAACCTTCATCTTGCTGCAATCCGCTATGGAGAGCAAAATATGAAGAATTTATTCTTTATCTAATTTATATTTACTTAAATCCATTCCAAAAGAAAGATTTTTAGCCGCAACTAATTCATCAAGCTCTGTTAGAGACTTTTTACCAAAGTTTCTGAACTTCATTAAATCATTCTTATTGAAAGAAACTAAGTCTCCTAATGTATCTACTTCAGCTGCTTTTAAACAATTTAAAGCCCTAACAGACAAGTCCATATCAACTAATTTAGTTTTCAATAATTGTCTCATATGTAAAGATTCTTCATCATATGATTCTGTTTGAGCAATTTCATCAGCCTCAAGTGTAATTCTTTCATCAGAAAACAACATAAAATGGTGAATCAACGTTTTAGCTGCTTCAGTTAAAGCATCTTTAGGATTGATAGAACCGTCAGTTTGGATTTCAAAAACTAACTTTTCATAATCAGTTTTTTGTTCCACACGAAAGTTTTCAATTGAATACTTAACATTTTTCACAGGAGTGTAAATTGAGTCAGTATAAATTGTACCTATAGGTGCGTTAGCTTTTTTGTTTTCTTCAGCAGGAACATATCCTCTACCTTTTTCGATAGAAAGTTCCATGTTGATAGTTGTTTTGCTGTCTAAATTACAAATAACCAAATCTGGATTTAAAATTTGAAAACCAGAAATAAATTTTTGGAAATCACCAGCAGTTATTTGCTCTTTATTTGTTAAAGACATAGAAACAGATTCATTATCCACATCTTCAATTTGTCTTTTAAAACGAACTTGTTTAAGATTTAAGATAATTTCTGTAACATCTTCTACAACACCAGAAATAGTAGAGAATTCGTGTTCAACTCCTTCCATTCTAACAGATGTAATAGCGTATCCTTCTAAAGAAGAAAGCAAAACTCTTCTTAATGCATTACCAACTGTCAATCCGTAACCAGGTTCTAAAGGTCTAAATTCGAATTTACCTTCAAAATCGGTTGAATCGATCATGATAACTTTATCGGGCTTTTGAAAATTAAATAATGCCATAATTAGACTAATGTCAGATTTTATTTGTTATACAACTCAACGATTAGTTGCTCTTTAATGTTTTCAGGAATTTGTAACCTTTGAGGAACAGCAACATAAGTGCCTTCCATTGTATCATTATTCCAAGTAATCCACTCATATACCTGAGAAGCATTTGCTAAAGAATTAGCAATAGTTTCAAGAGATTTAGATTTTGCTCTAACAGCTACTTTATCTCCAGCTTTTAAGTGATATGAAGGAACGTTTACTAATTCTCCATTAACTGTAATATGTCTATGAGAAACTATTTGACGAGCAGCTCTACGAGAAGGAGCAACACCCATTCTATATACAACGTTATCTAAACGAGATTCACATAATTGTAGTAAAATTTCACCTGTTACACCAGAAGCTGCAGCAGCTTTTTTGTATAAGTTTCTGAATTGCTTTTCTAAGATACCATAAGTATATTTAGCTTTTTGCTTCTCCATTAACTGAACAGCGTATTCAGATTTTTTACCTCTTCTTTTAGCCATACCATGTTGGCCAGGTGGGTAATTTCTTTTTTCGAAAGCTTTATCTTCTCCGAATATTGCTTCGCCAAATTTACGAGCAATTTTAGTTTTTGGACCAGTATATCTTGCCATTTCAAATTGTTTAAGATAGAGATTATGAATTCAGGTCAAATCCTTCGATAATCGTAATTCTATCTAGTTTATACTAAATTATTTTTTTAAGAGTGCAAATATAGTAAATATATTTGATTAAACTCTTCTTCTCTTTGGAGGTCTACACCCATTGTGAGGCATAGGAGTAACATCGATAATTTCTGTAACTTCGATTCCACTATTATGAATAGAACGAATAGCAGATTCTCTACCGTTACCTGGACCTTTAACGTAAACTTTTACTTTTTTAAGTCCAGCTTCAAGAGCTACTTTTGAACAATCTTCAGATGCTAACTGTGCTGCATATGGAGTATTCTTTTTAGAACCTCTGAAACCCATTTTACCCGCTGAAGACCAAGAAATAACTTCACCTTTCTTATTTGTCAAAGAAATAATGATATTATTAAAAGTAGCACTAACATGAGCTTCTCCAGTAGATTCAACGATAACTTTACGTTTTTTTGCTGTTGCTTTAGCCATACTTACTATTATTTAGTTGCTTTTTTCTTATTAGCAACAGTTTTTCTTTTACCTTTTCTAGTTCTAGAGTTATTCTTAGTTCTCTGACCTCTTAATGGAAGTCCAGCTCTATGACGAATACCTCTTTGACATCCAATATCCATTAAACGTTTAATGTTTAATTGAATTTCAGAACGTAATTCTCCTTCAATTTTGAAAAATGAAACAGCCTCACGAATGGCGCTAATTTCATCATCATTCCAATCTTGAACTTTTTTATCTTCGCTTACATTAGCTTTAGCTAAAATATCTTTAGCTCTACTAGCGCCTATACCAAAGATATAGGTCAATGCGATAACTCCTCTTTTTTGTTTAGGTATATCTACCCCTGCAATTCTAGCCATAATTATCCTTGTCTTTGTTTAAATCTAGGATTCTTTTTGTTAATAACGTATAATCTTCCTTTTCTACGCACAATAATGCACTCGGCACTTCTTTTTTTAACTGATGCTCTTACTTTCATTTTAGTAGCTTTAGTATCTATATGTAATTCTTGCTTTAGACAAATCGTAAGGGCTCATTTCAAGTTTTACCTTGTCTCCTGGTAATAATTTAATGTAATGCATACGCATTTTTCCAGAAATATGAGCGATTACTATATGTCCATTCTCTAACTCAACACGAAACATTGCATTTGATAATGCTTCGATTATTGATCCGTCTTGTTCTATTGCTGATTGTTTTGCCATAAATATTAAGCTACTGCCTTTCTATTTTTACCACTCTTCATCAAACCATCATAATGCTTATTTAACAAGTATGAATTAATTTGTTGAATTGTATCAATTGCAACTCCGACCATAATCAATAATGATGTTCCTCCATAAAAATAACCCCAAGCTCCTTGAACTCCTAATAAACTAACTACTACTGCAGGTAAAACTGCAATAAGCGCTAGGAATAAAGATCCTGGAAATGTAATTAAAGACATAATTTTATCAAGGTAGTCTCCTGTTTCAATACCAGGACGAAAACCAGGAATAAAACCACCTGATCTCTTTAAGTCATCAGCCATTTTATTTGTTGGTACAGTAATTGCGGTGTAAAAATACGTAAAAATTATTATTAACAAAGCAAATACTATATTATATACTAATCCGAACGGATCGTTAAACATTCCAGCTAATGACTGTGCAGTATCAGACTCTTTTGCAAGACCAGAAACCGCAGCAGGTATAAACATTATTGCTTGTGCAAATATAATTGGCATTACACCAGATGCATTAAGCTTTAAAGGAATGAATTGTCTTGACCCTCCCATTGAATCTTCTTCGAATTCACCAGATACAGTTCTTCTAGCGTACTGAACTGGAATTCTTCTCATTGCCATAACTAATAGTATACATGCAATAATTACAATGAACCATAAAATAAGCTCTAATACAATCATCATAATACCACCATTAGCCTGTGTCGTTCTTGAAGTAACTTCTTGGATAAAAGATTGAGGCATTCTTGCAATAATACCCACCATAATTAATAATGAAATACCATTACCAATACCTTTATCTGTAATTTTTTCACCCAACCACATGGCAAATATTGTCCCAGTAACTAAAATAAGCACTGAAATAGATAAGAAAAAGAATGAGAAAAACTCAGGAACAAACGCTTCACTTGGTAAAGTTGTATTAAGGTTATATATATAACCTGGCGCTTGAACAAGAGTAATAAGGATAGTTAACCATCTTGTAATTTGATTAATTTTCTTTCTACCACTTTCACCATCTTTTTGTAATTTCTGCAAATAAGGAACCGCGATTCCCATCAACTGAACTACAATAGATGCTGAAATATATGGCATAATACCTAATGCAAATACAGAAGCCTGCGAAAACGCGCCTCCTGTAAATACATTAATTAACCAACCAATACCTTCGTCTGTTTGATTTGTAAGGTTTCCTAATTGAGTAGCATCAATACCCGGAAGAGTAACTTGAGCACCAAAACGGTACGCAAGTAAGATAAGTAAAGTAAAAGTTATTTTACTTCTTAACTCTTCTATTTTCCAAACATTGACTAATGAATCTATAAATTTCTTCATTTTACTAATTAGATTATAAACTTACTACTTCTCCACCAGCAGCTTCAATAGCCGCTTTTGCAGTTGCAGTAAATTTGTGAGCACTTACTTTTACTTTAGTTGTTAGCTCACCTCTTCCCAAAATCTTTACTAAGCTATTTTTTGTAGCCAAACGAGTTTCAACTAACACTGAAAAATCAAGTGTATCAGTTATCACACCGTTATCTACTAACATTTGAATTGTATCAAGATTTATACCTTGGTACTCTTTTCTGTTGATATTTTTAAAACCAAACTTAGGTACACGTCTTTGAAGTGGCATTTGCCCACCTTCAAAACCAATTTTCTTAGAATAACCAGAACGAGATTTTGCTCCTTTGTGACCACGAGATGCAGTACCACCTTTACCAGAACCTTCTCCTCTACCTAATCTTTTATTTTGGTTATGCGTTGACCCTTCAGCCGGTTGTAAGTTACTTAAATTCATAACGAATATTATTATTTAGTTTCTTCAACAGAAACTAAGTGTTTAACTTTATTTACCATTCCAAGGATAGCAGGATTTGCATCATGCTCAACAACTTGTCCCATTTTACGAAGACCTAAAGCTTCCAATGTTCTCTTTTGATCAAGAGGACAATTGATTTTACTTTTTACTTGTTTTACTAATATTTTTGCCATTTTTCCTTGAATTTTATCCTTTAAATACTTTATCTAGAGAAAGACCTCTTTGTTTTGCAACTGTTGCAGCACTTCTCATTTGTAATAAAGCATCAAAAGTAGCTTTTACAACGTTATGAGGATTTGAAGAACCTTGAGATTTTGACAATACATCATGAATCCCAACAGACTCTAATACCGAACGTACAGCACCTCCAGCAATAACTCCGGTACCATGCGATGCAGGCATTAAATTTACTCTTGCTCCACCAAATTTTCCTTTTTGTTCGTGAGGTACAGTATGACCATACAAAGGAATTCTAACTAAATTTTTCTTTGCATCTTCTACTGCTTTAGCAATAGCTTCAGATACATCTTTAGATTTTCCTAAACCATGACCTACAACACCATGCTCGTCTCCAATTACTACAATTGCAGAAAAACCAAATGCTCTACCTCCCTTAGTAACTTTTGTTACACGATTAACATTAACCAAACGATCTTTTAAATCAAGACCTCCTGGTTTAACTAGTTCTACGTTTTTATAATTTTGATACATAATTTCTTAGAATTTAAGTCCTGCTTCTCTAGCTCCTTCTGCTAATGATTTTACACGTCCATGATATAAATATCCACCTCTATCAAAAGATATTGTGTTTATACCAGCTTTAAGCGCTCTCTCAGCAACTAATTTCCCAACTGCATTAGCAGTTTCAACGTTTGTACCTTTTGCAACTTCATTTTCACGTGAAGACGCAGCAACTAGTGTTACACCGTTTACATCATCTATGACTTGAGCATAGATTTCTTTATTAGATCTAAATACAGAAAGTCTTGGCTGTGCAGGAGTACCGCTAACAGTCTTTCTAATTCTGAATTTTATTCTCTGTCTTCTTTCAGTTTTTGTTAATGACATAGTCTTAAATTTTAAGCTGATTTACCTGCTTTTCTTCTTAATACTTCACCTACAAACTTAACCCCTTTACCTTTGTAAGGTTCTGGTTTACGGAAACCTCTGATTTTAGCAGAAACTTGACCTAATAATTGTTTGTCAAATGATGATAATTTTACTATTGGATTCTTACCTTTTTCAGATATAGTTTCCACTTGAACTTCTGATACAATATCTAAAACTATATTGTGTGAGTAACCTAGGGCTAAATCAAGTTTTTGACCTTGATTAGATGCTCTATAACCTACACCAACTAATTCTAATGATTTTGTATAACCTTCAGATACTCCTATAATCATATTGTTTATAAGAGAACGATAAAGTCCGTGTTTCGCTCGCTCGTTTTTATGATCTGATGAACGCTCAACTACAACATTGTTGTCTTCAATTTTAACCGTAACATCAGAAAATTCTTGAGAAAGCTCGCCTAATTTTCCTTTTACTGTAACAACAGCTTCTTTCACTTCAACAGTTACTCCGGCTGGTATTGCAATTGGATTTTTACCTATTCTTGACATTCTTTCGTCTTTTTATTAATATACGTAACAAATTACTTCTCCACCAACATTAAGTTGTTTTGCTTGCTTACCTGTCATTACACCTTTAGATGTTGAAACAATAGCAATACCTAAACCATTTAAGATTCTAGGTAAAGTAGAAGAACCTGAATATTTACGTAAACCTGGTTTACTAATTCTTTGGATATCCTTGATAACAGACTCTTTAGTCTCTTTATCATATTTAAGAGCAATTTTGATAGTCCCTTGAACAGAGTTGTCTTCAAATTTGTAACTTAAGATATATCCTTGATCGAATAAAATCTTTGTGATTTCTTTTTTAAGGTTAGAAGCAGGAATTTCAACCACTTTGTGATTTGCCGCTACAGCATTTCTAACTCTTGTAAGATAATCCGCAATTGGATCTGTATACATATTGTATAGAATTGTGATTATGGTTTTCGTTTGGCACTCGCCAAACGAACCTATAATCAGTTAATTTTTATTTGGATTGCAAAAGTAATAACTTTTTTCGAGATTACCAAGATGCTTTTTTAACACCTGGAATCAAACCTTGGTTAGCCATTTCTCGGAAAGTAACACGAGAAAGACCAAACTGACGCATATAACCTCTTGGTCTTCCTGTTAATTTACAACGATTATGTAAACGAATAGGAGATGCATTTTTAGGCAATCTTTGTAATGCATCATAGTCTCCAGCTTTTTTCAAAGCTTCTCTCTTTTCAGCATATTTATCTACAGTTGCTTGTCTTTTAACCTCACGGGCTTTCATTGATTCTTTAGCCATATCTTAGTTCTTTTTAAAAGGTAAACCTAATTGAGTTAATAATGCTTTAGCTTCTGTATCTGTAGTTGCAGATGTTACAAAAGTAATATCAAAACCAGAAATTCTATTAATTTTATCAATATCAATTTCTGGAAAAATGATTTGTTCTAAAACTCCTAAGTTATAATTACCTCTACCATCAAAACCAGTAGCTTTAATTCCACCAAAGTCTCTTACTGATGGTAAAGATGAAGTAATAAGTCTATCTAAAAACTCATACATTCTCTCACCACGCAAAGTTACTTTTGCACCAATTGGCATACCTTTTCTTAATTTGAAAGACGCAACATCTTTCTTAGAAATAGTAGCTACTGCTAATTGACCTGTAATTTTAGTCATTTCTTCTACAGCATAGTCAACTAACTTTTTGTCAGATACTGCTGCACCAACTCCACGGCTTACAACGATTTTTTCAAGTTTAGGAACTTGCATTACGTTTTTGTAACCGAATTCTTCTGTAAGAGCAGAGATTACTCTACTCTTATATTCTTCTTTTAATCTAGGTATATAAGCCATTACTATAATACTTGATTAGATTTCTTTGAAAATCTGATTTTCTTATCTCCTTCAACTTTAAATCCAACTTTTGTTGCCTCTTTTGACTTAGGGTCAATTAAAGACAAGTTAGAAATATGCATTGGAGCCTCTTTCTTAACGATACCTCCTTGAGGGCTTTTAGCACTTGGTTTCGTGTGTTTTGAAACCATGTTTACACCTTCAATTACCGCTTTATTTTTATCACGGATAACGCGTAAAACTTTACCTTCCGAACCTTTATGGTCTCCAGCAATAACTTTAACTACGTCTCCAGATTTAATTTTTAGCTTTGTCATCATTTTAGATATTAAAGCACCTCTGGTGCTAATGATACAATTTTCATGAATTTATTATCACGAAGTTCTCTTGCTACTGGACCAAAAACACGTGTTCCTCTCATTTCACCAGTTGCATTTAACAAAACACAAGCGTTATCATCAAAACGAATATAAGATCCGTCTGCTCTTCTCACTTCTTTTTTTGTACGTACAACTACTGCAGTTGATACAGATCCCTTTTTAACGTTACCGTTAGGAGTCGCATCTTTAACAGAAACTACAATTTTATCTCCAACAGAGGCATAACGACGTTTCGTTCCTCCTAAAACACGGATAGTCAAAACTTCTTTTGCTCCAGTGTTATCTGCTACTTTTAATCTTGATTCTTGTTGTACCATAATTACTTAGCTCTTTCAATGATTTCAACTAATCTCCAACATTTAGACTTACTTAAAGGACGCGTTTCGCTAATTCTTACAGTATCTCCAATGTTACAGTCGTTTGTTTCGTCGTGTGCAACGTATTTTTTCGTTTTCAACACGAACTTACCATACATAGGGTGTTTTACTCTTTTTGTTTCTGAAACAACAATAGATTTCTCCATTTTGTTACTAGTAACAACACCAACTCTTTCTTTTCTTAAATTTCTTTTTTCCATCTTTCAGCAGAATACAATTATTGTAACTCTCTTTTAGTTAACTCTGTAGCAATTCTAGCCACAGCTCTTCTAATAGTTCTTATTTGAAGAGGATTCTCAATTGGAGAAATCGTATGAGCTGCTTTTAAATCAGCATACGTTTTCTTAAATTGACTAAGCTTCTCTTGCAATTCTACTGCAGATAGATCTTTTATTTCTGATTGTTTCATAATAAATTTAGATTATGCTTGAAAATCTCTAGCAACGACAAACTTAGTTTTTACAGGAAGTTTTTGAGCAGCAAGACGTAAAGCCTCTTTTGCTACAGATAGTGGAACACCACCAATCTCAAACATTATTTTTCCTGGCTTAACAACTGCAGCCCAGTATTCAACTGCACCTTTACCCTTACCCATACGTACCTCAAGAGGTTTTTTAGTGATAGGTTTGTCTGGGAATATTTTAATCCATAATTGTCCCTCTCTTTTCATAAAACGAGTTGCAGCAATACGCGCAGCTTCAATTTGACGAGAAGTTAAAAACATTCCATCTTCATGTACAGATTTAATTCCAAACATTCCATTTGAAAGTTCGTGCCCTCTTTGAGAGTTACCCTTCATTCTACCTTTTTGTACCTTACGGTATTTTGTTCTTTTAGGCTGTAACATTTTTCTTTAGTTTAAAAAATTACTTTCTTTTGCTTCTGTTCGGCTTACCTTTTCCAGATCCTGATGATTTAGACTTTTGTTTGTCCATACCAACTAACGGAGAAAGATCTCTTTTTCCATAAACCTCACCTTTCATTATCCATACTTTAATACCCATTCTACCATAAGTAGTATGTGCTTCAGCTAATGCATAATCAATATCAGCTCTGAAAGTTGACAAAGGAATTCTACCATCTTTAAAACCTTCTGAACGAGCCATTTCAGCACCATTCAAACGACCAGAAATTAACACTTTAATCCCTTCAGAATTCATTCTCATTGCAGCAGATATAGCCATTTTAATAGCTCTTCTGTACGAGATTCTGTTTTCAATTTGACGTGCGATACTGTTAGCCACTAAAAAAGCATCTAACTCAGGTCTTTTGATTTCAAAAATATTGATTTGAATTTCTTTATCTGTAATTTTCTTAAGCTCTTCTTTCAACTTGTCTACCTCTTGACCACCTTTTCCGATAATAATACCAGGTCTAGCAGTAGTGATAGTAACGGTTACAAGTTTTAAAGTTCTCTCGATAATTATTTTCGATACACTAGCTTTTGATAAACGTGCGTGGATATACTTTCTGATTTTATAATCTTCAGCGATTTTATCACCGTAGTCATTTCCACCATACCAGTTTGAGTCCCACCCTCTGATGATACCAAGTCTATTTCCTATTGGATTTGTCTTTTGTCCCATACTGTTTATTAATTACTTTGTGTGTTATTATTAGATCCTAATACGATTGTAACGTGATTAGAACGCTTTCTTATTCTATGAGCGCGACCTTGAGGTGCTGGTCTAAGTCTTTTCAACATAGCTCCACCATCTACTCTGATCTCTTTAACAATTAAGCCTGCATCTTCTAAACTCGCATCTTCGTTCTTAGCTTGCCAGTTAGCAATAGCTGATAACAAAAGTTTTTCAAGTTTATTAGAAGCTTCTTTACTATTAAATCTTAAAATATTAAGAGCTAATTCTACCTTCTGACCTCTTACTAAATCTGCAACAATGCGCATTTTTCTAGGTGAAGTAGGGCAGTTATTCAATTTTGCGAAAGCGATAGACTTTTTAGCCTCTTTTCTCGCATCTGCTGTTTCTCTTTTACGAACTCCCATGCCTCTTATTTTTTACCTTTATTTTTTGCACCTGCATGACCTCTAAAAGATCTAGTTGGTGAAAATTCTCCTAATTTATGTCCTACCATGTTTTCAGTAACGTAAACAGGTACAAATTGACGACCGTTATGAACTGCGATAGTTTGCCCAACGAAATCTGGAGTAATCATAGATGCTCTTGACCAAGTTTTGATCACAGCTTTACTATCTTTCTCTACATTATCTTGAACTTTTTTATCCAATTTATAGTGAACATAAGGTCCTTTTTTTAATGAACGTGCCATATCTTATCTTATTTCTTTCTACGTTCTACAATATACTTGTTACTCGGGTTAACTTTAGAACGAGTTCTATAACCTTTAGCTGGTAAACCTTTTCTTGAACGTGGGTGACCTCCTGAAGAGCGTCCCTCACCACCACCCATTGGGTGATCAACTGGATTCATAGCTACTGGTCTTGTTCTCGGTCTTCTACCTAACCATCTAGATCTACCCGCTTTACCTGATACAACTAACTGATGATCAGAGTTAGAAACAGCTCCAATAGTAGCCGAACAAGTCAACAAGATTAATCTTGTTTCACCTGAAGGCATTTTAATTGTAGCATACTTTCCATCTCTCGCCATTAATTGAGCAAAAGTTCCTGCCGAACGCGCGATAACAGCACCTTGACCTGGACGTAATTCAATACATGAAATTACTGTTCCTAGAGGAATTTTACTTAAAGGCATTGTGTTTCCAATTTCTGGAGACGCATCTGGACCTGAAACTAAAGTTTGTCCAACTTGTAATCCATTTTGCGCAATAACATAAGTTTTTGCACCATCAGCATAAGCCAATAATGAAATAAAAGCAGAACGGTTCGGATCATACTCGATTGTTTTAACTGTAGCAGGAATTCCAACTTTAGTTCTTTTAAAATCGATAATACGATATTTTTGTTTGTGACCACCGCCTATATAACGCATGGTCATTTTTCCTTGACTATTTCTACCTCCAGAGTTATTTTTCGGTGCTAACAAAGAGCGCTCCGGCTTATCAGTTGTAATAGTGTCAAAGCTATTCACAACTCTAAATCGCTGACCTGGGGTAATAGGTTTTAATTTTCTAACTGACATGTTCTATTAGATATTATTATAAAAATCTATTGTTTCACCTTCTTTTACTTGTACAATTGCTTTCTTGTAAGCATTTGTTTTACCACTGATCAAACCACTTTTAGTGTATTTTACCGATCTGTTAGCTCTGTAATTCATAGTGTTAACCTCAACAACACTCACTCCATAAGCAGCCTCAACTGCATTTTTGATTTGAATTTTGTTTGCTGTCTTTTCTACTACAAAACCGAAACGGTTAAAAACCTCACCAAGTTTGGTTATTTTTTCAGTTATAATAGGTTTAATAATGATACTCATAACCTTAATTATTTACTTAAATTTTCTTCAATCTCTCCAATTGCACCTTCTAAAACAACTAAACTATTTGTATTCAAAATAGTGTAAGTACTTAATTCTGAAGAGCTTACTACTGAAGAAGCCTTTAAATTACGTGACGACAAATATACATTTTTATTTGAATCGCCCAACACAAATAAAGATTTTTTATTATCTAACCCTAAAGCTTTCAATACATTAATGAAATTTTTAGTGTTTGGAGTTTCGAAACTGAAGTCTTCTACAACAATCAAATTAGACTCTTTTGCCTTAATAGATAAAGCAGATTTTCTTGCTAATCTTTTTAAGTTTTTATTTAATTTGAATGAATAACTTCTTGGTCTTGGACCAAAAACAGTACCTCCTCCTTTAAACAAAGGGTTCTTAATACTACCAGCACGAGCTGTACCTGTTCCTTTTTGCTTTTTAATCTTACGAGTACTTCCAGTAACCTCAGCTCTTTCTTTAGCTTTATGAGTACCTTGTCTTTGATTTGCTAAGTATTGCTTAACATCAAGATATACAGCGTGATTATTTGGCTCAATTGCGAATACTGAATCAGAAAGTTGAACTTTTCTTCCAGTATCTTTTCCGTTGAAATCTACTACTTTTACTTCCATTACTTCTGAATGATTACATAAGAGTTCTTGTGTCCAGGAATAGCTCCTTTAACAACTAATAAGTTCTTTTCAGCAACAACTTTCAAAACTTTTAAATTTTGAACTGTAACATTATCACCACCCATTCTACCAGCCATTCGCATTCCTTTGAATACTCTAGACGGGTAAGATGAAGCTCCAACAGAACCAGGCGCTCTCAAACGGTTATGTTGACCATGAGTTGCTTGACCAACACCACCAAAACCGTGACGTTTTACAACTCCTTGAAAACCTTTACCTTTAGACACTCCTTGAACGTCAACAAACTCACCTTCAATGAATAATTCTACAGTGATCACATCACCTAATTTGTGCTCTTGTTCAAACTCCTTAATTTCAACGACTTTTTTCTTCGCAACAGTTCCTGCTTTTTTAAAGTGAGATGCCTCAGCTTTAACAGTTTGTTTTTCAGATTTGTCATCGAAACCAAGTTGTAGAGCAACGTACCCGTCAACCTCTTCGGTTCTGACTTGGGTAACTACACATGGACCAGCTTCGATTACTGTACAAGGAATATTTTTCCCGTTTTCATCAAAGATGCTAGTCATGCCAATTTTTCTTCCGATTAACCCAGACATATTAAACTAATTATTAATTAAATTTTTATTTTTTGTGCACATATAAATATTCA
>Ga0129331_1315389_pt1 | contig 13331 bp, 10 predicted proteins | sample CPBNA1_4_FD_105426 | JGI IMG/M metagenome (GOLD analysis project Ga0129331, IMG submission 105426) | Freshwater to marine salinity gradient microbial communities from Chesapeake Bay, USA - CPBay_Spr_31_0.2_RNA1 (Metagenome Metatranscriptome) | ecosystem: Environmental > Aquatic > Marine >...
ATCCAATTCAATATTGATTTGACCTTTCTTATTTTTATTTGAATCTGACATCTTTATATTATTTTGTTTCTACAAAGGTAGAAATCTGTTATTAGTTTAAAAACAAAATCCCGATAGAAATCGGGATTTTGAAAATATTAATAACATTGCAGTTGTAAAAACTGATTTTTATATTAATTATAATTCACTTCTTGCTTCTCACGAGTCATTTCTTCCAACTCAGATTTAGAACCAACGATAATAGTTTCATATTTACGCATTCCTGTCCCTGCTGGTATTCTATGACCTACGATAACATTTTCTTTCAATCCTTCAAGCGTATCCACTTTACCATTTACTGCTGCTTCGTTTAATACCTTTGTAGTTTCCTGGAAGGAAGCTGCAGAAATAAACGATTTAGTTTGTAATGAAGCACGTGTAATACCCTGTAAGATTGGTGTTGCCGTAGCAGGTACTGCGTCTCTAGTTACAACAAGTTGCTTATCAGTTCTCTTAAGAATTGAATTTTCATCACGTAAATCCCTAGACGAAATGATTTGTCCTTCTTTTAGTGTTTCAGAATCTCCTGCACTTTCAATTACCTTCATTCCAAATATTTTATCATTTTCTTCGATAAAATCAAATTTATGAGCTAATTGATTTTCTAAGAACAAAGTATCACCTGGATCAACAAGTCTAACTTTACGCATCATTTGACGCACTACAACCTCAAAGTGTTTATCATTAATTTTTACACCTTGTAATCGATATACTTCCTGAACTTCGTTTACTAAGTATTGCTGAACCGCTGATGGTCCTTTAATATTTAAAATATCTAATGGTGTAATTGACCCGTCAGATAATGGCATTCCTGCACGTACAAAATCATTTTCTTGTACTAAAATCTGATTTGATAATTTCACTAGATATTTTTTAATATCACCAAATTTAGTTTCCACTATAATCTCACGATTACCACGCTTAATTTTACCAAATGAAACAACACCATCTACCTCACTTACTACAGCAGGGTTAGAAGGATTACGAGCTTCAAATAATTCCGTTACACGAGGAAGACCACCAGTAATATCACCTGCTTTAGATGATTTACGAGGGATTTTAACTAAGATATTACCAATTTTCACAGTTTCACCATCATCTACCATAAGGTGAGCTCCAACCGGAAGGTTATAAGAACGAATTATTTCATCATTCTTACCCATTATTAACAGGGTTGGAATTTTCTTTTTATCCCTAGATTCAGAAATTACTTTTTCTTGGAAACCGGTTTGTTCATCAATTTCTACTTGATAAGTAATACCTTGTTCTAAGTTTTCATATTGAATTTTACCAGAAAATTCAGAAATAATTACACCGTTAAATGGATCCCATTGACAAACAATATCTCCATTTTTAAGACTCGAACCATTTTTAACAAAAATGTGTGAACCGTAAGGAATATTATTTGTACTTAGTGTAATTCCTGTTTTCTTATCTTTTAATTTAACTTCTGAAGTCCTAGAAATTACTACATCAACAACATTACCTTCTTTATCTTTACTTTTTACAGTTTTAAGATCTTCTATTTCAGCAATTCCATCAAACTTCACTGTTAATTTATTCTCTTCTGAAATATTACCTGCAACACCACCAACGTGAAATGTACGCAGCGTTAACTGTGTACCTGGCTCTCCAATAGATTGTGCTGCTACTACACCAACAGCTTCACCCATTTGCACCATCTTATTAGTAGCTAAATTTCTACCATAACAAGTTGCACAAATTCCTTTTTTAGCTTCACAAGTTAATGCTGAACGCACCTCTATAGAATCTATAGGTGATACTTCTATTTTTTTAGCTATTTCGTTTGTAATGTGATCTCCAGAAGCTACAAATAATTCTTCTGTTAAAGGATCATAAACATCGTGTAATGAAGTACGACCTACGATTCTTTCTGCTAAAGTTTCAACAACTTCTTCATTTTTCTTTAATGCAGAAACATCAATACCTCTTAGTGTACCACAATCATGAATATTAACAATTACATCCTGGGACACATCTACAAGTCTACGAGTTAAGTATCCTGCATCAGCTGTTTTTAAAGCCGTATCAGCAAGACCTTTACGAGCACCGTGAGTAGAGATGAAATATTCAAGAATTGATAATCCTTCCTTAAAGTTAGAAAGAATTGGATTTTCGATAATTTCACCACCTCCTGAAGTAGATTTTTTAGGTTTTGCCATCAATCCACGCATACCAGTTAACTGACGAATTTGTTCTTTAGAACCCCTTGCACCAGAATCAAGCATCATAAATACTGAGTTAAATCCTTGCTTGTCTTCACGAATACGCTTCATAGACAATTCTGTCAATTCTGCATTGGTAGCTGTCCAAATATCAATTACTTGATTGTATCTTTCATTATTAGTAATAAGACCCATATTATAATTACCTATAATAGCATCTACTTGACTATTTGCTTTTTTAATCATTCCTGTTTTTTTCCTCAGGAATAATAATATCACCTAAACTAAAAGACAATCCACCTTCAAAGGCAAATTTATACCCCAATGTTTTAATTTCATCAAGGAAATCTGCAGTTATAGGAACTGAAGTTACTCTAAGAATATCACCAATAATATCTCTAAGAGACTTTTTTGTCAATACTTCATTAATATAACCTGCAGCTTCTGGAACATTTTCATTAAAAATTACTCTACCAACAGTAGTTGTAATTACTTGATAAACCAATTCTCCTTTTTTGTTAAAATCTTTAGTTCTAATTTTAATTTCCGCATTTAATTCTACTCTTTTTTCATTGTATGCGATAATTACTTCTTCAGCGGAATAAAAAGTGATTCCCTCTCCAATAACTTTATAATCTTCTGTAGATTTTTTAAGTTTGGTCATATAATAAAGACCTAATACCATATCCTGAGACGGTACCACAACTGGTGAACCATTTGCTGGATTTAATATATTATGAGAACCTAGCATTAATAATTGTGCCTCCAAAATTGCTTCTGGTCCAAGTGGCAAGTGAACTGCCATCTGATCCCCATCAAAATCCGCATTAAATGCAGTACAGGCTAATGGATGTAATTGGATCGCTTTTCCTTCAATTAATTTTGGCTGAAACGCTTGTATACCTAGACGGTGAAGCGTAGGAGCCCGGTTTAATAATACAGGATGACCTTTTAAAACATTCTCTAAAATATCCCATACAACTGGTTCCTTCTTATCTATAATTTTTTTTGCAGATTTAACCGTTTTTACAATTCCTCTTTCAATTAGTTTTCTAATAATAAAAGGTTTGTAAAGTTCTGAAGCCATCCCCTTAGGAATACCACATTCAGATAATTTTAATTCTGGTCCAACAACAATCACCGAACGTGCTGAATAATCCACACGTTTTCCTAATAAGTTTTGACGGAAACGACCTTGTTTACCTTTTAAAGAATCTGATAAAGATTTTAAAGGACGGTTTGAATCAGTTTTAACTGCTGAAGATTTACGTGTATTATCAAATAATGAATCTACTGACTCTTGAAGCATACGCTTCTCATTACGTAAAATTACTTCAGGAGCTTTAATCTCCATTAATCGCTTTAGACGATTATTTCTAATAATTACCCTTCGGTAAAGATCATTTAAATCAGAAGTTGCAAAACGACCTCCATCAAGAGGTACTAAAGGACGTAATTCTGGTGGAATAATTGGCACCACCTTCATAATCATCCATTCTGGCTTATTCACTCTATTTTTATTAGATTCACGAAGAGCTTCAACAACTTGCAATCGTTTTAACGCTTCCGTTTTACGTTGCTTAGAAGTTTCATTATTTGCTTTGTGACGCAATTCAAAAGATAAATCGTCTAGATTGATTCTTCTTAATAAATCAATCATACATTCAGCTCCCATTTTAGCGATGAATTTCTCTGGATCTTCATCATCTAAATATTGATTTTCTTGAGGAAGTGTTTCTAAAATAGTTAGGTATTCTTCTTCTGTTAAGAAATCCATTTTTTGAACTGGTTCTCCTTCCTCATTAATTGCATTACCCGGCTGAATAACAACATAACGCTCATAATAAATAATCATATTTAACTTCTTAGATGGTAATCCAAGAAGATATCCAATTTTATTAGGTAAAGAACGGAAATACCAAATGTGAGCAACAGGAACCACTAAATTAATGTGTCCTACTCGATCACGACGTACTTTTTTTTCAGTTACTTCTACACCACAACGGTCACAAACGATTCCCTTGTAACGTATTCTTTTATATTTTCCACAGGCACATTCGTAATCTTTAATAGGTCCGAATATACGCTCACAAAATAAACCATCACGTTCTGGTTTATGAGTACGGTAGTTAATTGTTTCAGGTTTTAATACTTCCCCGCGAGATTCAGCTAAAATCGCTTCTGGTGAGGAAAACCCAATCGAAATTTTGTTAAATTTCTTTGCTACTATTTCTTTATTTCTTGCCATAATGCTATGTACTATGCTTTGTAAAATTAAGATTGAAGTTTTTAGGCTTCAGTAAGTCTTAAATGACTTTATGATCGATCCCCGCTTTCACGGGGATTAAATTATTCCTCTAGTCTAATGTCTAGTCCTAGACCTTTTAATTCGTGCATTAACACGTTAAAAGATTCTGGAAGTCCTGGTTCTGGCATTGCTTCACCCTTTACGATTGCTTCGTAAGTTTTAGCTCTACCAACAACATCATCAGATTTCACTGTCAATATTTCTCTAAGTGTACTGGAAGCTCCATAAGCCTCTAATGCCCAAACTTCCATCTCACCAAAACGTTGACCCCCAAATTGTGCTTTACCACCAAGAGGTTGTTGTGTAATTAATGAGTAAGGCCCAATAGAACGAGCGTGCATTTTATCATCAATCATATGACCTAACTTAATCATATAAATAACTCCAACGGTTGCTTTTTGATCAAATCGCTGACCAGTCCCACCATCATATAAATAGGTATGCCCAAATTCAGGAACTCCGGCTTTTTCTGTTAATGCTGTGATTTCTTCTATAGTTGCACCATCAAAAATTGGTGTCGCATATTTCTGACCTAATTTTTGACCAGCCCATCCAAGAACTGTTTCATAAATTTGACCAATATTCATACGAGAAGGTACTCCTAACGGATTTAAAACGATATCTACTGGTGTTCCGTCCTCTAAAAAAGGCATGTCTTCTTCACGCACAATACGAGCTACAATACCTTTGTTACCATGACGTCCCGCCATTTTATCACCTACTTTAAGTTTACGTTTTTTAGCAACATATACTTTTGCAAGTTTTAAAATACCAGATGGTAATTCATCACCAACAGAAATAGCAAATTTCTCACGACGAAGATTACCTTGTAAATCGTTTTCTTTAATCTTGTAATTGTGCATTAAATCTTCAACTAAATCATTTGTTTCTGAATTAGTTGTCCATGTCCCACCTGTTAAATGAGTATAATCATCTATTTCATTTAACATTTTTAAGGTATACTTTTTCCCTTTTGGGAAAACAACTTCTCCAAGGTCGTTAACTACCCCTTGAGCTGTTTTACCTGAAACAATTGTAAATAATTTTTCAACAAGAATATCTCTAAGTTCATCGAATTTTTTATAAAACTCATCTTCTAATAAAGCAATTTCTTCTTTATTTTGAGCCCTCATTCGCTTATCCTTAACTGAGCGTGCAAATAATTTTTTATTAATAACAACACCATGTAATGATGGAGAAGCTTTTAAAGAAGCATCTTTTACATCACCAGCTTTATCACCAAAAATTGCTCGAAGTAATTTTTCTTCAGGAGTTGGATCACTTTCTCCTTTTGGAGTAATTTTTCCAATTAAAATATCACCTGGCTTTACTTCTGCTCCAATACGAATCATACCGTGTTCATCAAGATCTTTAGTAGACTCTTCAGAAACATTAGGAATATCATTTGTAAGTTCTTCATTACCTAATTTAGTATCTCTAACTTGTAATGAATATTCATCTATGTGAATAGAAGTAAATATATCATCACGAACTACTTTTTCAGAAATTACAATTGCATCCTCAAAATTATAACCTTTCCAAGGCATAAAGGCTACTTTCATATTTCTACCCAAAGCTAATTCACCAGCTTGAGTTGCGTATCCTTGACATAAGACTTGACCTTTCTCAACTCTATCACCTTTTTGAACTATAGGTTTTAAGTTTATAGAAGTACTTTGATTTGTTTTTCTAAACTTAATTAATTTGTACGTTTTTGAATCTCCATCAAAACTAACTAATTGTTGATCTTCTGTACGATCATACTTAATAGTAATTTCGTTAGCATCAACATATTCGATAACTCCAGCTCCTTCTGCATTAATTAGCACACGTGAATCTGATGCAACCTGACGCTCTAGACCTGTTCCAACAATAGGAGACTCAGCTCTCATTAATGGTACTGCTTGACGCATCATGTTTGATCCCATCAATGCACGATTCGCATCATCATGTTCTAAGAAAGGAATTAAAGATGCTGAAATGGATGAAATTTGATTTGGTGCAACATCCGTGTAGTGTATATCTTTGGATTCCACTACTGGGAAATCACCTTCCATACGAGCAATAACTTTTTCCGTATTTATAGTACCATCGTCAGCTATATCAATATGTGCTTGCGCAATTAATTTATCTTCTTCTTCTTCAGCAGAAAGATAAATAGGTTCACTTTTTAAATCGATAACTCCATTTTCAACCTTACGGTAAGGAGTTTCTAAAAAACCTAAATAGTTTACTTTTGCATAAACAGAAAGAGAAGATATTAATCCAATATTCGGTCCTTCAGGAGTTTCAATTGGGCAAAGTCTTCCATAGTGAGTAAAGTGAACATCACGTACCTCAAAACCGGCTCTCTCTCTAGAAAGACCACCAGGTCCTAATGCAGAAAGACGACGTTTGTGAGTAATTTCAGCAATTGGATTGGTTTGATCCATAAACTGAGATAACTGATTAGTACCAAAAAATGAATTAATAACGGAAGATAGTGTCTTTGCGTTAATTAAATCAATTGGAGTAAAAACTTCATTATCACGAACGTTCATACGCTCTCTAATGGTACGGGCCATACGAGCTAAACCGACACCAAATTGAGAAGAAAGTTGCTCACCTACTGTACGTACACGACGATTTGATAAGTGATCAATATCATCAATCTCAGCTTTTGAGTTAATAAGTTCAATCAAAAATTTAATTATGGTTATAATATCTTCTTTGGTAAGAACTAACTTATCCATTGGTATATCAAGACCTAATTTTTTATTCATTCTAAAACGACCTACATTTCCAAGATTGTAGCGTTGGTCGCTAAAAAACAACTTATTAATAATACCACGCGCTGTCTCTTCATCAGGCGGCTCTGCGTTACGCAATTGTCTATATATATGTTCCACCGCTTCTTTTTCAGAATTGGTTGGATCTTTTTGAAGCGTATTATGAATAATTGCATAATCAGCTTGTAAATTATCTTCTTTGTGTAGAAGTATTGTTTTAGAACCAGATTCAATAATCTCTTCGATATGATCTTTTTCAAGAATAGTATCACGGTCTAGTATAATTTCATTTCTTTCGATAGAAACAACTTCCCCAGTATCTTCATCAACAAAATCCTCATGCCATGTCTTTAAAACACGTGCAGCTAATTTTCTTCCTAAATATTTTTTAAGACCAGTTTTTGATGCTTTTACTTCTTCTGCTAGGTCAAATATTTCAAGAATATCCTTATCTCTTTCAAAACCGATAGCACGGAAAAGCGTAGTAACTGGTAATTTTTTCTTTCTATCGATATAAGCGTACATTACTTGATTTATATCGGTAGCAAATTCAATCCAAGAGCCTTTAAAAGGTATTACTCTTGCTGAATATAATTTCGTACCATTTGCGTGAAATGATTGACCAAAGAAAACACCAGGTGAACGGTGTAGTTGAGAAACAACAACACGTTCTGCTCCGTTAACAACGAAAGTTCCGTTTGGAGTCATGTAAGGTATAGTTCCTAGATAAACATCTTGTACAATTGTTTCAAAATCTTCATGTTCTGGATCAGTACAATATAGTTTTAAACGAGCTTTTAAGGGTACACTATAAGTTAATCCGCGCTCAATACACTCCTGAATGGAATACCTTGAAGGATCTACAAAATAATCTAAAAACTCTAATACAAATTGATTTCTGGTATCGGTAATTGGGAAATTTTCCAAAAAGGTTTTGTAAAGACCTTCTGTTTCTCTTCTATCGGATTTGGTTTCCAATTGAAAAAAATCTTGAAAAGATTTAATTTGAATATCCAAAAAATCTGGATAATCAGGCTTATTCTTTACTGTGGAAAAATTCAATCTTTCAGTTTGCGTTGCTGACATCTATGGACGAATTTTAATTATAATAAAACAGTGAACGCGTATAATAATGGCGAAACCATTATATACGCAAAATGGTTTAGGTCTATTCCATCGAAAGGAAAGACCTAAACCTTAGGGTTTGGTGCGTTGTGAGCTTACTTAAGCTCAACCTCTGCACCAGCTTCTTCTAACTGTGCTTTTAAAGCTTCAGCTTCATCTTTTGCTACACCTTCCTTAATCGGAGACGGAACATTATCAACTAATCCCTTAGCGTCTTTAAGACCTAGTCCTGTAAGTTCTTTAACAAGTTTTACAACTGCTAATTTAGACCCACCTGGAGCTGTAAGAATTACGTCGAATTCTGATTTTTCTTCTTCGGCTTCGCCACCACCAGCAGCACCGCCAGCAGCAACAGCTACTGCAGCTGCAGCAGGCTCTATACCGTATTCTTCTTTTAATATTCCAGCTAATTCATTAACTTCTTTTACTGTTAAGTTAACTAATTGTTCTGCGAAATCTTTTAAATCTGCCATTTTCTATCGTTTTAAGTAATTTAATTTTTATATTTTAATTTTAATGATACTAATATTTTAACCTTCTCTTTCTGATAGGGTTTTAACAATACCTGCAATTGTTCCTCCACTAGATTTAAGTGCAGAAATAACATTCTTAGCAGGAGACTGTAATAATCCAATAATATCTCCAATAAGTTCGTCTTTCGACTTGATATTAACTAGTGTATCTAATTGATCGTCTCCAACGTAAATTGCTTCTTCAATGAATGCTCCCTTAAGTAATGGCTTGTCAGATTTTTTTCTAAATGCCTTAATAACCTTTGCTGGTGCATTGCTAGTTTCAGCAAGCATAATTGATGTATTCCCTTTAAGAACTTCTGGTAGTTCACCAAAATCCTTATCAGAACTTTCCATTGCTTTTTTAAGCAATGTATTTTTAACGACTTCTAACTTAACTCCAGCTTTATAACAAGCCCTTCTTAAGTTACTCGTATCTCCTGCATTAAGACCCGATATATCAGCTAAATAAATAGTTGCGCTATCAGCTAACTGTGCAGTTAAATTTTCTATTACTTGTGATTTTTCTTCTCTTGTCATAAGTTCTAAATTTTACTACTCAGCAAATCTTTTTGTATCAATCTCAATACTTGGACTCATAGTACTCGACATAAAAATGCTTTTAATATAAATTCCTTTTGAAGATTGAGGTTTCAATTTTACAAGGGTTGTTAATAATTCTTTTGCGTTTCCTTCAATTTTATCAGCATCGAAAGATGCTTTTCCAATTGCAGCGTGAACAATACCAGTCTTTTCTACTTTAAAGTCGATTTTACCAGCTTTAACGTCTGAAACAGCCTTAGCAACATCCATTGTTACTGTACCAGTTTTTGGGTTAGGCATTAATCCACGAGGTCCTAAAACACGTCCTAGAGGTCCTAATTTTCCCATTACACTTGGCATAGTCACAATAACGTCGACATCTGTCCATCCTCCTTTTATTTTGTCGAGGTACTCATCTAAACCAACATAATCCGCTCCAGCCTCTTTAGCTTCCGCCTCTTTATCTGGAGTAACTAATGCTAATACTTTAACGTCTTTACCTGTACCATGTGGTAAGGTAACAACGCCACGTACCATTTGATTAGCTTTTCGTGGATCTACGTTTAGACGCACTGCTAAATCAACAGATGCATCAAAATTTACGTTGGTGATTTCTTTTATTAAAGCAGATGCATCTGCAACGTTATAAACCTTTCCAGGTTCAACTTTTGCTTGGGCTTCCTTTTGCTTTTTTGTTAATCTTGCCATTTTATAGATTCTTTTTTCGGATTAAAAAGGGGATTCACCACCTTTTACATTCACTCCCATTGATCTTGCAGTACCAGCTACCATCTTCATTGCAGATTCTATGCTAAATGCATTTAAATCCGGCATTTTGTCTTCAGCAATTGCTCTTACTTGATCCCAGGTTATTTTTGCTACTTTCTTTACGTGTGGCTCGCCAGATCCTTTTTTTAATTTGGCAGCTTCAAGGATTTGCACTGCAGCTGGAGGTGTTTTTATAACAAAATCAAAAGATTTGTCTTTAAACACTGTAATCGCAACTGGCAACACTTTTCCTTGCTTATCTTGAGTTCTAGCATTAAATTGCTTACAGAACTCCATAATATTCACACCGGCAGCACCTAAAGCGGGTCCAACTGGTGGTGATGGGTTAGCAGCTCCACCTCGAACTTGTAATTTTACTACTTTATCTACTTCTTTTGCCATCTTTTAATTTTAATTAATTTTATTTTTTCTTCGGTGGAAGCCCAAGAAAAAACTATTTATAGCGTGCAACAATTAAACTTTTTCAACTTGCATAAAACTTAATTCTAATGGTGTTTTTCTTCCGAATATTTTAACCATTACTTCAAGTTTACGCTTTTCTTCAAATATTTTCTCAACAGTTCCATTAAACCCATTAAAAGGACCATCTATTACTTTAATAGTTTCCCCCATGGTATAAGGTATGTTTACATTTTCATCTTTAACAGATAGTTCATCTACTTTCCCTAACAATCTGTTTACCTCTGCTTGCCTTAAAGGCACAGGCTCTCCACCTTTTACTTCACCTAAAAACCCAATTACTCCATTTACAGATTTTATAATATGAGGAATCTCTCCTACTAAATCTGCTTGTACCATAATATAACCAGGAATAAATACCCTTTCCTTGTTTATTTTTTTTCCATTGCGAATTTGAACTACTTTCTCAGTAGGAACTAAAATTTGCTCAATAAAATCCTGAAGATTTAATCTAACAATCTCAGACTCTATATATTCTTTGATTTTGTTTTCCTTTCCGCTTACAGAACGAATAACATACCACTTTTTTGCACTTTTAACTTCAGTCATCTATATATATTAAGACTTGATCCATTCAAAGTATCTACTAATAACACCACTAAATACAGTGTCAATTCCAAAAACAAGTAAAGCTAACACTACTGAAAATGCTGCAACAATAACTGTTAAACGCTGCCCTTCAGACCATGTAGTCCAAGTAACATGATTTTTAAGTTCATTATACGACTCTTTAATGTAGTTTATCATTTTATACTTATTTTATTAATTCTTTATAAAAAATTGTTTTTTATACAATTTGATATTTTGCACGGGTTGAGAGACTCGAACTCACGACACCTGGTTTTGGAGACCAGTGCTCTACCAACTGAGCTAAACCCGTTTCTTTGGGCAATTATTACACTCTACCCGTTATAAAAGTCAAGGCGTCCCGATATAATCAGGACACCTTAAAAAACTTTTAATGTAATATTTTAGTCTAATATTTCAGTAACCTGACCGGCACCTACTGTTCTACCACCCTCACGGATTGCAAAACGAAGACCAACATTCATTGCAATTGCTTGAAGCAATTCAACATGTATTGTTAAGTTATCACCTGGCATTACCATTTCAACTCCATCAGGAAGCATAATTGTTCCTGTAACATCAGTAGTACGAACGTAAAACTGTGGACGGTAGTTATTATGGAATGGAGTATGACGTCCACCTTCTTCTTTCTTAAGAACATAGACCTCTGCTTTAAATTTAGCATGAGGAGTAACTGAACCTTGCTTACATATTACCATTCCTCTTCTAATATCTTCTTTAGCAATACCTCTTAGCAATATACCTGCATTATCTCCAGCCTCACCTCTATCTAAGATTTGACGGAACATTTCGATACCAGTAATTGTAGAAGTTAATTTTTCAGCTCCCATACCAATGATATCTACAGCATCTCCAGTATTTGCAATCCCAGTCTCTATACGACCTGTTGCTACCGTTCCACGCCCTGTAATTGAAAATACATCCTCAATTGGCATTAAGAAATCTTTATCAACTTCTCTTAAAGGCTCTTCAATCCATTTATCAACAGCTTCCATAAGCTCCAAAACTGTATCAACCCATTTTTTCTCACCGTTTAAAGCTCCTAATGCGGATCCTGCGATTACAGGTCCATTATCGCCATCATATTCGTAAAAACTTAAAAGCTCACGAACTTCCATTTCAACTAATTCGATTAATTCTTCATCATCAACCATATCCACTTTATTCATGAATACAACCATACGAGGAATTCCTACCTGACGTCCTAGAAGGATGTGCTCACGAGTTTGTGGCATTGGTCCATCTGTAGCAGCAACCACAAGTATAGCACCATCCATTTGCGCAGCACCAGTTACCATGTTCTTTACGTAATCGGCGTGACCTGGACAGTCAACGTGAGCGTAATGACGATTAGCTGTTGCATACTCAACGTGTGAAGAGTTAATTGTTATACCTCTTTCTTTTTCTTCTGGAGCATTATCAATTTGATCAAAAGATGTTGCTGAAGAATGACCTGCATCTGATAATACCTTTGTAATAGCTGCAGTTAATGTTGTTTTACCGTGATCTACATGCCCTATTGTACCGACATTTAAATGTGGTTTTGACCGATCGTAAGTTTCTTTTGCCATTTTGTATTTATTTAATCTTAGTTATATATTAGTATCTATTAAAACATATTATTTTAATTGAGCCAATGTTGGGAATTGAACCCAAGACCTCTTCCTTACCAAGGAAACGCTCTACCCCTGAGCTACACCGGCTTAAAGATTTTTTTTTTAATTTTCACTAAAGCGATAAAAAATCTTCTGCCTTAGCAGGAATATTAGAGCGGGAGACCAGGTTCGAACTGGCGACATTCAGCTTGGAAGGCTGACGCTCTACCAACTGAGCTACTCCCGCTTTTAAATTTGAAATTTCTTTCAAAAACTTTTCAATACTTAGATATTATTTTAAGGAACCTCACAAAATTAAAAAATTCTGTGGGGAGAGCAGGATTCGAACCTGCGAAGACGTAGTCAGCAGATTTACAGTCTGCCCTCGTTGGCCGCTTGAGTATCTCCCCTCAATTTAA
>Ga0129331_1062648_pt1 | contig 13178 bp, 5 predicted proteins | sample CPBNA1_4_FD_105426 | JGI IMG/M metagenome (GOLD analysis project Ga0129331, IMG submission 105426) | Freshwater to marine salinity gradient microbial communities from Chesapeake Bay, USA - CPBay_Spr_31_0.2_RNA1 (Metagenome Metatranscriptome) | ecosystem: Environmental > Aquatic > Marine > Coastal...
ATTTTTCAACTGGTTCATGTGTTCTACTACCATTTCAGGAACATTACTTGTAGTAGAAACGTGTATTTTTTTATTCTGGTTTAATATTGCGGCCAATAATGTAGAACCACTTCTGGGTAAACCACCCATATAATATAAAATTTTATTCAAAATATTTCCTATTCAAAAGTTAAAGTATCAGTATCTTCCTCTTCTGTATTTATAAGAGAAACTAAAGCGTCTTTTAATACCTGTCTTTTCTCTACCATTCCTGAATCGTTCCAACCCAACCATCCTGCAATATTTTCCGATGTTACACTATTGAACGGTATGAATCTACTCTTAAATTCAGCAATGCCGTCTTCGTCCCCATCATAAAACATTTCAATATTGGCGTCGGGGTCCAATTTCCAACAACCCACATCATCTACGTTATATGTTTCACCATTATACTCAGCGCTACAAGTTAAAGTAAAATCTACCCACTCAATTACGTGAGATACATCTCCAATTGTAATGTGTTCTGTTGGTTCAGCTTTAAATTTAAAATTAAAAGTTAAATCGGATTGTGTTATATTTGTCATTTTATTTAATATGTCCCTTATAATTACATTAAGAAGTTGCCTTGGAAAGTACCAGCATCAGATCCAATAGTCGAAGCCATGCCATTACCAGTAGCCCAAACCTCAATATGAAGGGATCTAGGCCAAGAGTTAGAAGTACCCACCTTAGTGATTTGACTTCTCCAACTTAAATATCTTCCTGCTGATTGACCATTAGTTCCGGTATATCCAGCTCTAATCATGTTATATCTTTTTTCTGAAATTGTATATCTCATCTGATCTTGGCCGCCAGCATTAAGATTGAAATAATAGTCTCCAAGTCGTGTTGCAACAATAAAACTATCCGGACTATATGATTCATTAGTTGTACTTATTTTAACCGTGAAGTCTCTAGTATAAGTTCCTGTATTATAGTATCCAAGTCCATAGTTGTGAGTAAATGCATCTAACCTTCTCCAACCCCCTTGACTACCCTCATATCTACCTGTCGTTGCATTAATAGTTGGTACACTAAGGAAACTTCTAACACTAGCAGCTGAATATTTGTAATAATAGTTATTACTCTGTTGACCAGTTAAGTATTGAATTGAGCTTGCAACACTAGAGCTAGCATTAAAGTGGTTAGCATTAATATGGCCAGAACCATCTCTATATACAAGAGTATTTGCATTAGCGGCCGTCGTTGCATTTGAGGTTACGGTAAATGTTCCTGCACCACTTTGGTTCGCCCCAAAAGTAGTGGATCCGGATAGTCCACTGCCACTCGTGTTCAGCGTAAGAGTACCATTATTTGCTGCGGCCGGAATAGTTGGTTTACCCGTCACATTACCCCAGGCCACTGCACCAGCGCTGGCTGCATATGTAGCATTAGCTATTGTACCACTGGAAGTAAGATAACCTGCACTGTTGGCTATTTGGTTATTGTCAGTTATATTGCCATAACTATTACCAATTGTAATTGTTCCGGCAGACTCACTCACGCTAATACCGGATCCAGCTGAGAAAGTAGCAGTTTCTCCGGAGCCGATGGCCGTGGTATTTGAACCGTCACTAAGTGTCCAACTACTGTAGTTATCTTTTGATGATAAGTCTACAGTACCAGTACCAACCGCGGTAACATGACCCTGGTCCGAAATTGTTATTTCGTCAATAAAGGTATTAGAGGCTGCCGTAACATCATCAGCAGTATTAATAGTGTCATGGTTAACTGTTATTGTGGTCGCAGATCCATTTAAAGTAAATGTATTAGGGGACGCTATTGATATATCGGTGCCGCCGGTTAATGTAATAGTACTATTACCAATACTAACTGTGCCCGTAGATACACCTGAAACGTGCCCTTGGTTGTCAAAAGCTATATCTTGAATGAATGTATTACCAGCATTATTACTGGAGACTGCAGTCTGGTTTGCAGGGCCTGTGGCGCCGTGATTAATAGTAAGTGTATCAGCGTTTACTGCGGTGTCTATAGAAGTTCCGCCGCTTATAGTAAGAGTATCATCGTTATTATCTGCAACTGCAGTACCACTATCCGAAGCTACATTCTTAAATATATACTGTGATGAACCTTTATCAGTATTGTTGAAAGCCGTGCTTATAGTAGTGCCGCTTACCGTCGTTGCAACACTAATTCCAGTGCTACTGCCATTATTATCATATGACAAGTTGCTTCCTATACCAAAAGTGTTACTCTCAATTTGAGGAGCGCCAATAGTAGCTTCTGAAACGAGAAGGGAACCATCTGCTTCCCAACGGCCGGCAGTATAATTATATAAGAAAGTATGAGCAATATTACCAGATGCATCATTAACTTTTAGTCCAAATTCTCCAACACTTTGATTTAAAGAATTTGTAATAATAATACTGTCTTCTACTTCTAAAGTAGCAACATTTAATTCTGTCCTAGCACCTTGTACATAAAGGTCACCAGCAACATATAAGTCTTCTCCAATACCCACACCACCGGCTACAGTTAATGCACCAGTTGATGAAGAACCTGAAGCAGTAGTACCTAATATTTTGACTGTCCCTGGAGCTCTAAAGTCATTAGGAATAGAGAATGTTGCTGCTCTACCTTCTGTTCCAGTACCAGCTACTGTAATCTGATGAGCAGTACCAGTTACTGTTCTAACATAATCACCAGTAGTATCAGTAGTAAGAGCAACTGAATTAGGTTGCACTGTTAATGCAATACTCTGATTTAAGACACCACCGGCGTCGACGGTATTACTATCATATATAATGCCAGAACCAGTAACATCACCAGTAAATGTGAGTCTATGGTTTATTACGTCAAAGTCAAAGTTCTGATTCGTATCATCCCAATCTACGCTAATACCCGATTCAGAATTACTTGCAATTAAGTCTTTTGCGTTATAGAATGTTACAATGTCTGTAGTATTATCATTTGAAGCGTCGTTTAGTCCAACAAGTTGCCAAGCACGTGCTGGGTCTGTTCCAGCTAGTGTTTCGTTCCACTGAATTTTAGTAGTAGTTTTATTTGCCATAGAGACGTGAGCTCTATCAACACCAAAGCCCATAAGAGCAACATCGCCATCAACAAATAGGAATGGATACTCAAAATTAGCTCCACCACTACCCGGCAATACAAGAGATGCATCGCTTAAATCAAGAGTAGTACCTGTACCAAATGTCATTCTATCAGCATTATCACCATCATCGGTAAATGAAATATTGCCTCTGAAATCTAATTGAGATGTTATAGTCTGAAGGGAACTGGAATTTAAATATACTTTCTCAGACTCTAGTTCTCTTAGAGCGCCGGATATGTTACGATTGGCTGCTGAAAATACTGTTAGAACAGAATCACCAATCTCTGCATGTAATTTTTGTAATGCCCCAGTTACTGTGTCTGTTGTTCCGATATCAGCAATAGAAGTATCACCGATAAATGACGACATTGTATTTGTTGCAGTAGTGTGATCGGTAACATTATAGGTAAAATCACTTGGTAAATTATCAATAAGTGAAGATGAGCCAATCTCTGTATGTAGTTGGTTAAGTGCACCTGTAATAGTAGAAGATACTGTATTTGCAACAGGGACTCCACCAGCACTATATGACCCAATGTAATCTTGTATCGCATCAACTGCAAAAGTAATTGTAGCATTTAAACCAGTTCCTGCAAGATATTCAGTTGCGCCTATCTCAGCATCAATAGCATTTAGTCCTGCGGTAAGATTACTTAAACCAGAGGCCGGAGTATTAGTTCCAGTAATGATGGCGGAACCCATTTCAGTGTGTAATTCATTTAGAGCAAGCTTTACATTATTTCTATTAGAGAATAGTGTATTTAATTGTCCTACATCAGTAATACCTGTAACAGTAACATTACCAATAAATGTTGAATTACCGTCTACGTTTAAGTTTCTGTCTACATCTACATCCCGAGTAACAGTTAGGTCATTAGCAAATGTACCATCTGCTGCATTACCGGTTAGCATTGCAGTATTACCAGATTTAATAATTAAATTACCTGACGTATTTGTTAATGAACCGTATTGAACACCAGCATCTTTAAACTCTACATCACCACCATCTGCATCTAAAACAATATCGGCAGATGAATCAATTGTAAATTGGCCTGACGTTACATTAAATGCAGTTGAACCTGCACTAATTTCATGTGTTGATGCATCGAATACTGCTTCAATTTCATTTACAGCACTAGTAAGATTAGTAGCTACTGTTGTAAGATTTTCTGTGATACCTACATCATCTTGTAGTTCATTAACAGCATCTACAACTGTAGGCCCGAAGATTCTAATATTATCATTAAGTGTTGCAGGAGTATTTAACTCAATTGCATTACCAAATGTATTTTCAACGTGAGTGATATCTCCGTGGTTTGTTCCGGAAATTGTATCAGAAGATCCGTCAACTTTAATTTGGGTATTACCATTAAATGCGCCGGTATATATTTTTAATTTAAGAATAGTGCTAGTAGAATAAAGAACAGTACCACTAAAGGTAGCAGCTGCTAATGAAGCTCCTTGATATACGGTAGCACCTTCACTGAATCCGGTAATTGATGGACTATTAAGTAATGGGATCGAGGCGTGATAATTAGCTACGTGAAACCCACCTGCATTTAAGTCTTGGTTAATTTCTGTATTATTTACATAAACTTTTACCAAGCCGATTGGATATGCTTCAGCCACAATTCTTGTGATATTAGCTGCTGGAATAGTAGCAGCACCTGAATCCAAATCAACAGAACTACTAAATGAACCGTTTGAGTGTTTAACTAATATTTTATCAGTGGATACTGAAACAATAGTTGCAGAATATCCACCCGCCTGGGTAATAGTGCCATCAGTGACAAAACCAGATGTTGATGGAGATCCAGTAAGGATGATGTAGCCGCCAGTATTGTCTAGTGTTTCTTCAACCTTTATATTAAATTGATGTTGTTTGCCATTATCATCACTATCAGTAAAGAATATGGTTCCTGCCGGGACATTGTCGTGATTGAATACTCTATCCGTTATGGATGCATCCATCTGTTCATTGTCACCTAAGTGAAGAGAGACTTCATTTGACTTTTGCCTAAACTCTTCGAATGTATTAGTTTTAGATACTCTAGTTTCTTTATTAGCCATTATTTCTTACCTAACTGTTTTATCAGTGATTTTAATTCTGCTATATCATTTAGCATTTGAAGAATTTCAGCATCTTTTGCTTTAGTTAAGGCAATCTGTCTTCTTCTGGCCTGTATTGCAGTCGTATTAGTATTTATAACTGCTTGTGATGCTGTATCCTTAATTAGATCAGGATTGTCTTTTATTTTTTTAGTTCGTGGCATAATATTTCCTATGTAGAAGCAATTGCTCTAAAGTCTTTTACTAGTGGTACAGTAGAACTGTTACTTGATCTCATCACAATCTTAAATTGCATGGTACCAAAAGAGTCTGGTGAAGCAGAGTATGTAGAATCGCCCGGATCAATTGAATATGCAATTTCTTTAAATACCGAAGTGTTATCATTAATTGCAATTGGTTCAACCGGTGATGCATATTGCCATGCTACATCATTAATATCAATACTTGAACCACCCTCTACTACTCTAAAGTATAAATCAATATTAGCAGATCTTGGTCTATTGACATTTAAATATACATCAATCTTATCAGCCTCTTCAGCCAGTTCTATCTTCTTAGTTATATATCGTGCTGCTTGGTTACCACCTGTAGGAGATAATTCGTCACCCGAAGAAACATCAGTGATTATATTTTGAATAGTAAACAATGATGCTCTATTTAAATCAATTACTGGTGATAATGTATCTTTAGATGTAGTAAATACACATCTCAGATTATACGTTTTAGTATTAACATCAGTATTAGATACCGAATGAATTGCTTTAGGAGATGGAAATATAATATTTTCATTTGCCAGTATTTCAATCTCAGGTACAGCTATCTCATTAGGTGTGTATGTCGACATGTAATACCTAATTTGAGTACCCGGCACTGTAAGTGATTGAATCATATTTCGTACTACATCCATTTGCCTATTTTCACTAGCACGTACTGAATTACCACCACCAGAACCTGTAGCACTAGCAACATCACCACTACCGGCAGTAAACTCGTAAGTATCGTGTGTCGTATTAGTGATAGTGTGAGTGCCGTTTAAGTTTGCCGTTGAGATTCCATTAAAGCCCACGGCACCACTAATTGTAACGTAATACGTATGGCCGGATGAATACATACCATGATTCTTATGGAAGACCTTTACCGTAGCACTACCATTAGTAGTAACCATAGAGTTAAGTGGTAGTCGTCGCGTCGGTAATATGTCATTCACCAAATTAAGTTCTGCGCCAGATCCAGAAAAAGAACATCTATTTAATTTAAACTTAAGGTCTCTACTCTGTTCTGGTGTCCATGTAGAAGCATTAGCTGAAGTAAAGAACACACCATTGTATGGCTGTTTAGTAATTCTATTATTCGGGTTAGTCTTATCGAACCCACCCATTTCAGCAACCCATGCTTCATATAAATCAGACTGTGCCATAAGAACAATCGCATACTCTTGATTTTGAGCTAAGAATATAGGATCATCAAATGTTACCGTAGTTGCCGCAGAAGCATCTTCACTAATATTAACACTAGAAGGATATACTACTTTATCAGCACCTGGGACAATTCTTTGAGTTGGTGTGCCGTGCACAACAGATCTGATACTTACTCGTAAAGCAACACTAGGGTCTTTACTCTTCATATACAATTGAATTGACTTACAGAAAATGCCACCTGCTGTATCAACCAAGAAAGTTTGAGCAAGTGGATCAATCCATTCTACACTATCAGTAACGTTAGTTTCTAGTAAAACTCTACTATCTGACAGCTCCGTAGTAACGAGTGAAGGCACTTTAGTCGAAATAATTTCTTTCTCTACAGATTCAATTAATCCAGAAGCTGTAAACTGAGCTTCACAGAATGTAGTTTGGCTGCCATCACTAGGATTGTTAGTCAAAGAATCTGTCAATTTAAACAGTCTACTTCCAGTTTTAAACTGTAGCGTATTGTTTCTAGGGATAACAAATGAACCCTCTATGACACCATTCGCATTTGATATTAGTGCTGATGGTGTTTCGGGGTGTTGAGTATGCCCTTCATATGTTGTCACGCCAGTTCTGTCTGAGAATTCCTCAAAGCTCTCTTCTTTACAATAAAGAGATACATCAATATCATTAAAGAATGCATAGACTCTAGTATTAGGTTTAAGTAATTCAGCCTTAAAGAAAATCTTTCGTGATCTCATAAATGGCACAAAGTTCACTTCGACCACTCTATTATTAGATTCTCTAGTAGTAGTTGAAGATGATATCGCTGTAGTAAGTCCTGTTCTAGCCTGTTGTTCTGTGACAGTTGTTGCTGTAGTAGTAGTAATAGAAGAACGGCCTGGACCTACTCCACCACCACCGCCACCGATGCCGAAATTACCGCCAATATTAAAGTCAATTCCTAAGCCGCCAAGCTCAAATCCTTGACCTATTCGGCCGAAGTCTTCTTCCCACCAGTTAAATACTGGAACGATTGCATTACCTGCTGTTCCTGCTGTGACGGATCTGTTAGTAGATACGTCAGTCTCGACACCAGTCCAGTTGGTTTCCCATTCATTCCATACTGTACCCGTGATGCCAGTTTGATCGGCCATCTCAACAAATTGATTAAAAAGACCGTCATCATTAATAATGACATCAGGTCTGACATCAGTATCTTTCCATTCATCAGATTCGGGAGAGAGTGCTAATGTTCCACTCCATGTAAATACATTATATGGATTCACGTTAACCGCAACAGATGAATATGGTTGGTCGATATAATTAACTGAGGTGTGAGGTAGAGTAAGAAGAGATTTATTTTTAACTACGGCACCTGAGTCTGCAGGTTTGCGTACTAAATTGACATTCTTCTCGTCAAACTTAGCTCTTAGTAATCCATTAGCTTTATCTACTGCACATGCATAATCTGGGTCAGATGGATTACCAACATTATGTCCTCTAAACCCATCTACTACAAAACCATTCTTTGTTCTTGGGTTTACGCCATCAAATAGCTGCGTGTTAGAAGCTTGTTGTTCTAGTAAAGATAGTGACGTATAGTATTCTAGATTCTTAACTCGTTTGTCAATCCTACCAATATCCTTCATGGTATATCTTTTATTATCAATTAGCCTTGGTATCACATCAGAAGTACTAAAGACATATGGCTTTAATTTAAGGTCATATAAACCCATAGAATCTTCGGGTGCCGCAGGGGCCTTAGGATTATCTGAAGGAACACCGGTTGCAACCTTTAACTCGCCTTCTTTAGTAACATATAGCTTATCAATTCTAGGCATGTAATATTTTAAATACATTGATATTGCATGGTTGGGATCAGGAGCATTAGATATTGAAGCATTAGTTCCCGTGAAGTTTGAACCAGTATCATCTTTTCTTGGCCTAAAATCAATACAATCTCTTAATTGTACAACACCTTGTGCCGAGTTAAACGTAGGAATTGTAGCGTAGTCCGCGCTGGGATATGAATCAACCGTAAAGTAGTCGCCTCCGGCGTGAGTGTAATAATCAAAAGTAATTGAAAGATTACCCGATACTGGGGAGTTTCCTGGATTAAGTGTAACCCTACCAATATCATAGTAGTTATCTCTTTGGCCATTATCAAGGGTAAACCTTTCGGTTACATTGGTTCCTGTTGCATCAGTAATAGCAGTAACTCTAATAATATCGGCCTTACCTAAAGAATATGAGCCATCTGCACTTGCAGTAACTCCCGATGCGATTGCACCATTCTGTCTTGTCTTAGATTTCTCTACAGCTTCAGAACCAGTAATTCTAACATCAATAACAGCTCTAACTGCAGTACCATTTGAACCTGGAGTTGAAAATGTTAATGTTTCAGCACCATCTACGGGGTTGTTTAGTAGTGTCGGGTTGGTCTGTAACGCACCAGTACCGACTGCAATCATAGTAGCATTATCTATATTAACAAAGGTTCCATTACCAGTCATGTTAATCGTAGTCTGGCCGCCTTGAATTGTGCTGTGAAAGTCTCGCTTAACAGTATAATTTGTGGTATTAGTAACACCATTATATAATTTTTGAACTGCGGCATAAGGTAGTTTAAATACAAGTCCATTATTGCCAATGTCATATCTTAATGCTGTAGCATCTGCAATATCACCACCAAAAGGAATACCCGATGCCGGATGCGCTTGGCTCACACTTCGTACCGCAGAGAATGAGCCAGAAGTCATTACGATATCAAATATATAAAGTCTAATTTCATCTGCAATATTTTGCATTGCTCTAATTCGAGCAGTACCCACAATAGAACCACCTTGGGTAATAGCATTGTGTAAGTTCATTGTACTAAATGTAGATAAATCTGGAGCACCCCTAACAGTAGATTCTGTTAGTTTAATATAGTTACCTACTGGTGTGGCAACGGTAGCATTAGCATCAACATTGACCGAGTTTGCTTCGTCTCTAGGTTTATCAATTACAATATAGTTCGTTGCCGTATTTTCATTTCTAAACCCTTGAACATAAGATACTCCGGGCTCAACACCAATCGCAAGTTTTGACTCAAGGCCACCTTCCGAAGCAAGTTTGTAACCGTTATTACTGGTAGTATTTAAATGTTCTTTAATATCTAACTGATATGGTTTAACTGCATAGTTGCCAGATTCTTCAAAAGTTCTTCTAGCTAATCTTGTAGTTAATTCTGAAGAAACATCTGTTGCATCTGTTTCATCTACCTGAATCTTACCTGCATCAACTCTTAATAGTGTTACATAATTAGTATTAGCACTATTAAGATCAGTAAGTGATTCCTTCAATAGAGTAGTCGCAATCTTATATCTTGTAGCACCGGGAGCTGCTTCGTTGGGAGTGCCCTGAGCATTATCCTTAAGGAAAGCATCCTGATCGGTATCAACTATTGATTCGACCACATCAAGGCCGACAACATACGATGGAGTGTTAGAATATTTGTCAAGAATTAACTCACCTGCAGGAACATATACAAATGTACCTGATAAGAAGTATACGCCCTCTTCAATATTTACACTAGAACCTATACCTGTAGGAGTTCCTGTAGTTTGAACTTTACCGTAGAAAGTAGTAGCCCCATCTGATGCAAATTGTTCACCTGCAGCAAATGTAGAAGTAGTTCTTGCAGCACCTGATGACCCAGCGTATTTAATGTATAACGTGTTCGGGTCCGAACCGTCTGATGCTACAACCGAAAGTACTCTAGCCTTAATTTCTGTCCCAGTATTTGCTGTACCCGTAATAGTAGTACCTACAAATGAAGTTAAATACCCATCGGTATTTAAAGTAGTACCGTCACTATGCAAGAAAGATGAGTCAATTTTAATAAAGTCATACTGGGTATTAATTGTGACTTTACCACCAACAACTCTTGATCCGTGTTTAAATGCATACTGTCCAAACCTATCAATCTGCGCTTGGAGTGCAGTTTGCATTTGAGTCAGTTCTCTGGCCTGAACTGCATAACCTGGCCGATACAGAATTCTATGATAATTCTTTGTTTCATCGAAGTCATCATAGTATGGTGCTATGGGATAATTCTTAATTGTGGTTGTGCTCATATGTCCTTTCTCTTTTATTTAATATACTATGTATATTAGAATTCAATGATAACTTTAATGTCTTCGATCTGGGTAGTAGTTCTATTAATAGGAGTTCTATTTTCTAAGAACATAATGTCGCCAGTACCAGGGTGAGATTCCGGATTACCTAATGCTGATGTACTTTCTAGGCCGCCAGTTGTATTACTAGTTTGACCTACAATGTTTTCAGAATTCTGGAATGCTTTATAACCAGTTTTAGCATTTTGATGATAATATATAACGCCAGTATCAGAATCAATTTGAACTACATATGCCTGTGCACCTGAGGTACTACCTACAATTAATTCATCGACCTGATAATCGGTTACTGTTACGCCAGAAGTGAAGTCTAAATATCTTAGAGACTTGAGAGTAGCTGCTGTAGCAATTGCACCAGGCCCGTATACCCTAGGATTTCTAATGAGCGTTACTTGTCTAAAATCATTACCAACGGTAAGGTCGCCCTCTTCGTTACCAGTTAATTGGGTATTTAGTCCTATGAAAAATGCTCCCAATTCTTTAATGGGTTGCACACCATGGCCAAGCTCTGGAGAAATTACCGCTCTTGCTGCAGCATCACCAGAACTAAATGTTATATCAGCAACACTATAGTTAGTACCTTTATTGTTCATAGTAATACTTGCAACTGTTTGATTAGAACCTGATCCACTCATGACTGCAGTAGCAGTAGCATTTGTACCATCTCCACTAATAACTACAAGAGGGGTTGAGGAATATGTACCACCGGCTGTAACTTCAATTCTTTCAATACCTGCGGCAGTGATGGAAGCTCTTGATGCCTTTTGGTTAAGAAATTGTGCATAGTCGGCTTCTGAAAAGGCTGCCTCTGCCTCTGCATTAGTATACTCAGCCTTCGGGGTTGTTCCTGAAGCTGGATTAATAAACGGAACAGTTTTAACTGGCATATATGATATGGTTAAAAACTTTTCTGCATCTGCAACTGAAATCGTGTACATATATTTCCAGATATATCCATCAGATTCAGCAGTAGGATCCGTAAGTGTTTGTGTGGGTTCAACAAGTGATACAGAACCACCAGCTTTAATACATTTGTAAACCTTAAATTCGGAAGTTACAATGTAGAATGCTTTATCGAAGATCGAGCCGTCATCTGAATCCCATGCATAGTAGCTGTTGTTAGCTGCCCAAGTATGTCTAGGCACAACGTGAGATACATCTGCTGAATTAATTAATTTCATACCAATCATGTTTTGGTACGCCTCACCCAATGAGTCTAACGCATCGACTGGAGTAAAAGGCGCGGTGTCGGTAGTATCTGATGTGGTTAAAGACCACACATCCGATTTTCCGATTCCTACATATACACTAGTTGCGGCATCAGCTACATCTTCTTTAAAATTCTCGGCGTTTATTACCCTAAAATTTGATGTTACTATAGCAGTCATTTTTCTATTTCCTATTAATTAGTATGAATAAAAGAATTCACATTATATTTATTTATATTGGTTGTGGTAGTACTTTGTATTTGCCTAGATCCTAATTGATCAAACGTTGCATTGAAGTTCCACCTCTTGGCACTATTGTTGAAAGTGTTACCCTTTCTGTTGAAGCTATTATTACTAATATGTGTTCTCGTACCGTGTTCTATGTGGTTTATCAGTAGTATAAGAATTGGCCTTAAGTCTTTACCTCTAATCTCATTATTAGCATTGGAATTAATTCTTACTATTGGGTCACCTGTATAACCAGAACCAGGATTAGTAATTGTATAACCGTTAATCTCATTATTACTGTCTAATGTAAATGTGGCTGAAGCAAGTGCGTTAGATGATAATAATACTCCTGCAGAGTCTGTGGCTGTAGGTTGAGATATAACAATAGATGGTACACTATTAAAGTTTTTATCCGCGCCACCGACAATTTCAATTGCGGCTAATTGGCCTGAATTGGGATTGGCCGCAACAGAACCGAATGCTTGTTGATATCCCGAACCACCATTGTTAATTGTTATATTATCAATATCTAGTCTACCACTAGCATCTAAGCCTATAACTATATTAGGTTGTACCAACGACTGGCCTGTGATTGGTACTCCATTAATTGTAAATGAAGGAGGTGATGTATATCCATAACCAGTTTTATTTATTTCCACTTTAGTGATTGTGCCATCAATTTTAGTAGGAGTTAATGTTGCCGTGGTTCCTGTAAAATTGTGGGTCGTACCAGAACCCTGACTACTTATCTGAACTTGTGATCCATTAAGCACAGTTTGAAGAGTTACTCTATTATTAGTATTGGTCATAATAAAGTATGTATCGCCACTGATTAATCCACCAATAGAAGTTCCGCCGCCAGAATTATAGGTAACTTGAGAACCAACAGGCAATGCTGCAGCCTGAGCGGCAGTTAACTTAATAGTGTTATTAGTTATGTCAACAATTCCGGTTCCTGCAACTTCATCATCACTACCATCGAATACAATAG
>Ga0129331_1194845_pt1 | contig 13115 bp, 12 predicted proteins | sample CPBNA1_4_FD_105426 | JGI IMG/M metagenome (GOLD analysis project Ga0129331, IMG submission 105426) | Freshwater to marine salinity gradient microbial communities from Chesapeake Bay, USA - CPBay_Spr_31_0.2_RNA1 (Metagenome Metatranscriptome) | ecosystem: Environmental > Aquatic > Marine >...
CTGCAAATATCTGCGTCTTCCATGTATAAGAAGAAACGCTCATCAAAACCTTTTAAGTTTTTTAAATCAGTAGTATTAAAAAGCATAAAACAACCATGAATAAAATCGGGATAAAATGGTTTTCGTAAATCTCTATCCCTGTACTCTCTATTTAAAAATTGATCATTCGAAATTTTTAATTTTCTATTAAGTAAATCAAATAAAGTTGGGTGTTTCCTACAAATATATTGCGGTTTCAAACTCGGGTACCGAGCTTTTGGAGTCACAAAAGCAACATTAGGGTTTTCATTTAACGCTGTAATTAAAGAAGAAATTACTCCTAGGGAAAAGACAACATCTGGGTTTAAAATTAAATGAAAATTAGAACTTATTTTATTTAAAACGAGGTTATGAGCTGCTCCGAAACCAATGTTTCTTCCTACAAATAGATATTCTATTTCTGGAGATTTAAAGAACGCTTCTAATTTATTAGAATTAGAATTATCAATTAGATAAAGTTTCTTTTTTATAGAGGTATTTAAAAATGAATTAACTGTTCTTTTCAGTATTTCGAAGTCATTATTAAATAAAACAATTGAAGCGGTTATCATTATTAATATGCTTTATCTTCTCCTTTAAATACATTTAATACAGTCTGTATAATAATTTTAATATCTAAGAAAAAAGACCAATTTTCAATGTAAAAGATATCTAAACGGACTCTGTTCTTAATATCTGATTTCTTTTTTATTTCTCCTCGATACCCACCTACTTGTGCTAAACCTGTAACACCTGGCTTTACAATGTGTCTTTTTAAATAATTATCTACATCCTTTTGATATTCTAAAGATAAAGTTTCTAAATGCGGTCTAGGACCAACCACACTCATCTCTCCCAGTAAAACATTAAAAAACTGAGGTAACTCATCCATGCTTGTTTTTCTCAAAAAAGCGCCCACTTTTGTTATTCTTACATCGTTTTTTGTAGTATGAATTTTATTTGATTGTTTATTCATTCTCATGGATCTAAACTTATAACAAGTAAATTCTTTACCATTTAGACCTTCTCTATCTTGTTTAAAAACTAGAGGCCCTTTTGACTCAAGTTTTACTATTATCCAAAGAATTGGTATTAGCCATGAAAGAATAAAAAGACAAACAAAAATCGAAAATAATATATCAAAAAATCTTTTTAAATAAAAATTTTCTGTAAACTCAAATGGCAATTTATTTACGTTTAAAACCAGTAAAGAATCGTCATAATATTCTATACTTTGGTTTTTACTGTACAACTCGTTACCATCAGGAATTAATTTTAAAATAATATCCTTATCAAGTGCAAACTTATTTATTCTTTTTATCTGCTTTTGATTTAAAGAGGATAATGAACAATAAATTTCATCAACTACCTGTTTTTTAGCATATTCATAAATAGCATCTAGATTCCCTAAATATTCTTTATCCTTATAAATTTTATCAGAGAAAAAACCAAGGTATTTATACCCTAAATTAGATTTATTTTTAAAAAGTTTAATGATATTTTTTGAAGAATCATCAAAACCAATAACAATTGTTGTTCTAAAATTATTACCAAAAGATCTATACTTTTTTAGAAGAAATAACCAAGAAAGTTTAACAAATAAAATTGAAATAATTGTAAGTATTAAAATTAAAAACTGATTATTAACGATAATACCCTCTTTAAAAATACTAAAATATGAGAAATATCCAAGAATAAAAAATATAAATTGTTTTACTATAAGCCTCAGAAGACTCAGAACTTTAGTGTGCCTGTTTACTTCATAAAAAGCAATAAAATAGGATGTAATTAACCAAAAAATCGAAATATATGATAAAAATAAAATATTTAAATATTCTTTATCATGAACAAAGTATGTTATAATAGTTAATATAAATAAATCTATTACTATTTGTAAAGGTTTAATGAAATGGGAATATCTTTTTTTCAAGATTTAATTTATTGTTTATTGTATTCTGTTAACGTAAAACTTTCAGAATTATTTTTCCTTAGTCCAAATATAAGTTTTCTAACTTTTTTATATTTTTTTTAATATCATAAAAACTTTCGAATTCTTTTCTTGAGTTTTTTCCCATATCTTTTCTTAAATAATTATTATTTAAAAAAAAAATAATTTTTTCAGCCAGTTCATTTGCATCTTCTTTCACCAGAAAACCATTGTAATTATCTTTTACTAAATCTTTATTTCCATCTACATCTGTTAGCACACAGGGTTTACTTAAAGACAAAGCTTCTATAACAGAATATGGTAAGCCTTCATATCTTGATGAAGATATATACACCAAACTCTTATCTAATATAGCTAAACTCTTATCTCTTTTTAACCAAGGGATTAATGTAATATTTCTAGAAAGATTATTTTCTGAAATACTTTTTTTTATTTTTTCTAATATTGGAGAATAAAAACCGACTCCAAGAATTACTAAGTGAATACTACTATGTGTTTGTTTTAGTTTTAGAACAGCTTCAATTAATAGTTCTGTATTTTTTTGAAATGAAGGCCTCCCAATTGAACAAATAAAATCTTTTGGAAGTTTTGTTAAAAAATCGCTATTTGTCAATTTTATCCCGTTTTCAATAGAATTATTCCAAAGAACTACTTTTTCTTTTTTTATTTTCAAATCAGCAATTGCTCTGTTAAACTCTGAATTAGAACACGCAAAAGTTTTAGCTGGTAAAAGACCAAAAAAACGTTCAATGTTTTTTAATAAAAAATATTTCTTTTTAGATTCTGCACTTAAATATGAGTATGCATGTGGTGTATACACTGTTTTAGTATTAGTAACCAACCCAATAATTCTTCCTAAAATTCCACTTTTAGCACTATGACAATGCAAAATATCTGGTTTAAAACGCCTTACAATTTCAAATATTCTTATTAAACATTTTATGTCGTTTAGAAAACTTACTTCTCTTTTTATCTCACAATGAAAATAGTCTATTTTAACTCCTAAGTCATTATTAATATTAATAATATCTTCCTTTGTATTGCATATTATTGCATTTAAAAACCTGTTACTATTGATATATTTTGTCAGCAAAGAAATATAAACACCAACTCCTGCAATTGGTCTTGCTATGTGTAAAACTTTAATCATTTGTTTTTTGCTTTGTATGGAATACTAGTTAAAATCAAAAGTAAGACATATAAGTAAACTCCTACTTGTCTGCCCAAAATATTCTCAACAAAACTAAAACTTAATATTGCAACAAGAAACATAAGGGTTAAAGTATCGTTTCTTATAATACCACAATAAAATAGTATTATTTGAGGAATCAATAAAAGTAATAAGCCTACAATACCACCTCTTAATAATTCATTTATATACTGATTATGAGTATTATAATTTTTGTTTATAAACCTATTTTTCTCATCCTCTGAACAAAATTCATCATAATTTTCATAATGTTCTAAAAGATTATCTCTAGTATTTTGCTCACTTCCAGATCCAAAAATATAATTCGAGCTTTTAAAATATAGTGAAATAGCACCTTTCCAAGTAACAACTCTTGCATCTTTTGATATTTGACTAAACCTATCTTTTAATGAACTATTACTAGTCATAATTATGAGCACTAAACCTATTAAGGTTACTAAAGTTATGGCTATATTTTTTCTCTTAAAGTCTCTGCACATCGCTATTAAACTTATAAGAACAACAATAATAATTGCCAATCTTGCTGACACCACGATTATTAATCCAATGGAAAAAGAACAAATAAAAATACTTAAAACTTTCTTTTTATTCACTGAAAAATAATAAAAACAAATTATAATGTTTAGAACAGAAAAGAAACCAAGATATGGCCTTTCGTAATTTAATATTTCATTTATTTTTGAATAATTCTTTAATGGATATTTTTTACCTTCCGTAAAATAATAATAATCAATTATACCATAAACAGAATGTAATTGAATTATTAGTATACCAATAAGAAGAAATATCAGTCCTTTTAACTTTATTTCCGCATCAATTTTTTCCAAACAAAAGGGGAGAAATATAAAAGGTAATAATCGAAGAAAATTTTCTTTTTCAACAATGAAATAATTATTTAAAAACCCATTTATCAGAGTAAACAAAAAAAAAGCCAATAGATAGTATTTAATATTACTTGGGGTTCTTTTTTTTGGGTTAAAAACTGTACTTAAAAATAACATTCCTAAGAATACGTTTTCTATCCTTAATGAAATTGGTAAAAAAAACATTAGTAAAAAATAAAAATAGTTTGACAGGTTTGAAAGCAATTGTTTTTTCATTTTCATTCTTTTTTAGTCTTGAATGCTAAGTATTTGTATGAAAAAAAAAGTAAAATAAAAAAAACAGGTATCATTAATTTACTAAAATAAGCCATGGTATAAGCATAACTCGTCCAAATTAGTAATTGAAATAGTATAATACTTAGGAATATAGATTTTCTTTTAATAAAGACACTTAATAAGGTTTGTATTAAAGAGACAAAAGACATTAAGAAAAAATTTACAAGAAGAGCTATTGGTAAGGGGAAAATTCTTATTAAAATTGATGGGTAAGCATTTGTCCAACTTACACCTCTAGTTGTTACCGATATAAAGTCCTCATAACTCCATGGCCAAGTTTCTAGCATTAAATGATGCATTCCTTTCCAAAGTTCAAAAACATTCCAAGTATTAGGTTTGCCTTGATAAACATATTGTTCGGTAGCACCCCAAAACACATGCGCTTGTAATCCGAAAAATCTGTAAAAAACAGATTCTAAAGGAGTCATATTTAATTTTATAAAAGGGTTATTAATGGTATATTTATACAGCACTAAAAAAAAACATTAACCCTACAAATAACAACAAGTATTTATTAAAAACCCATTTAAGCTTAAATTTGATTTGTTTTTCTGAAGTAAAGAAAATGGCTAACAAGGCTCCCGATATACCAATGAAAAAACCTGTAAATTTTTGTCCAATTAATAATAAATAAGTGATGTATAGTGCAAAGAAAAAAAATGAGGTCTTTTTATAATATCTATATAAAATAGCAGCACCAAAAGCAACAAAAGCCATTACATTTCCAACAATTGATTTTAAAAAAGGGAATCTAGCATGTTCCCAAAAATTAAACTTTGATACCGTATCAGAAAAAACAGGTATTGGTGATAGAAACAAGTTTAAAAAAGCTACTAAAAAAACAAATCCCACAAAAAATCTTGTTATTTGGGATTCATTAATTTTACCAAATTTAATTTTAGTTACCTTAAGATTCTTAAATAGATAAGTAAATATTTTTTTGAAAAAAATTAAAGATATTATGGTTGTGATAAAAAAGAGCAATAAAACCAAAGTACTATAAACAAAATACCCATCTCTACCTTGCTCAACAATATGTACACCAGACTCTATAACTATTAAAGAGAAAAACATCCAAATATATTGAACAAATATCATAATTGATAATAAAAAAAGACCTAAATCTTTTTCTAAAAAGTATAACATTATAACTATAGCTATAAGCGTAATTAATATATTGAAAGCAATAATCATTTATAAATATTAAAATTAAATTTTTGGAAAATAGGTTTTAATAAATCGTTATACCTTAAAAAAACATGAAATTTAAGTTCATTTTTTATATGTTCTTCAGATTCTAAATATATATTTAATAAGGCACTAGAGTCAAATGAATATATATACTTTGACCCTAATTTATCAAAAAACAAATCTTCTAAAGGCTCATCCGATTCTAAATAAATTACTTCTTTTTTTAAAAACAGCGATTTTAATTTTTCTAAATTTATTCTTTTACCATGCCTGTGAGGCTTATAATATATTTTATCTATTTGATCATATAATTTATTAGATTGAATTAATTTGACTAGATCCTTTAAATTATTAAAGTATTTATTTTCACCAAATTGAGTTATATAACCTTCTTGACCTATGATTAAAACTGTATTTGTTAAATTCAATGTCCTTGTCGAGAATTTTAATTTAATTGATTTTTCTGGGAACTGTGATAACTCAGGTACTCTAACATATTGTTTTACAACATTCTTACTTTCAATTCCACTAGAATGACCTTTATAAAATTTAAATCTAACATTATATAAATTACTCAATAACCATTTTAAAAATACTTTTTTTTGTGATAAAGACTTAATTGTATGTGGGTAATAATTTAATGTACCATCTTCAACTACAATACCTTTTAAATTTTTATTGAAAGAAAAAAGCAAAAAATTGGTTAAAATATCCTCTACATAAGTAAAATAAAGCGTAATATTTTTTTCTTTTTTATAAACATTAAGTTCTTTTATAATCTCTTTGTATTGTTTAATTTTAAAAATAATGTTTGTTAACCCAGATAATTTTCCAGAAGACTGATTATTAAATGATTCTTTTGCAAAAATAACTCTATCCCAAAGTTTTAAATCATTCTTTAATGTTCTATTAGAAATTAAGATATTTTGACAATTCGTCATTTTTAGATCTCTTAATATTGACTCATAAGACGAAATTTGATTTTTAGACAAACCTATATAAACATTAATCATACTTCATTTTTTTAGCTTCATTATAACGCATATAATATAATATAATAGACGAAATTACAAAAGCAGTTGCTGTTCCATAAATTCCACAAAAATGCGTTAAACTAATGGTAAAAAATAAACTTAAGCAAGCAGATATAACCATTGACTTTAATAATGCCTTGTCTTTATGGTAAATATAAAGTTTAAAGTGATACAGTAATGAGTAATTCATTAATCCAACTCCAACTATAAAAAAATAAATTAGAGGTAAATACTTTTCAAACTCAACCTTATCTTGCCAAAGTAGTAAAGGTTTTATGATTAAAAAAATAAATACAGATGAAATTACAATATGTATCAGCAAAGATTTTTTAAATTTTTTGAGGAGATTATTAATGTTATGGGAATTTACAGATTTAATAAGTTCCGGTAACTCAAAAGAGATAACTATCGTATTTATATAAACAGTAATTAAAATAGATATATTAGAGTAAAACAAAAAAACACCAGCAAGCACCTCTCCCATAAAGTAATCTACAATAAATCTATTTGCATATTCCATTGATTTAAGGCTAATAGTTGCAATAAAAAAAACAGAACTTATTCTTAACCCTTCTTTAATCCAATTTTTACTAAATGTAAATTTTAATATTTTTTTAGAGTTTTTAGTTATTGCTAAAACAAACACATATACAATTGTTAAAATATTGGCTATTAACCAAAGTATAAAAATCTTATCAATTGTTATTAAATTACTATTATAATAGTAGTAAAATATAATTGAACTCCAACTTACTGTTCTAAAGAATAATAACATATTTGCTAATAGCACCTTTCTAAAACCAATTAACAATCTGTAAATTTCTTGAGACAGATGTTCGGTAATAACTAGAAATAGGACAAAGCCAAGGTAAGGTTTAACGTAATCTATGTTACTAAAGATAAAGTAACCTAGAATTAGAAATAATAGATATACTAAAGAATATAATCCAAAAGTGAGTATTACTTTATTAATAATTTCTTGTTCTCCTGTGGTTTTTAAAATATCTCTTATACTAAAATTATAAAAGTCTAATCCTAAAACAAAAATTAGAATTGTAATAATTGAAGTTATTAATCCATAATTACCAAAAACATCAACATCAAAATATTTAGACATTAATGTAACTATTAGAAATTTACTTCCTATGCCTCCAATTCTTAAGAATACATTCAAAAGTTTAAAAAAAAGAGGGCTTTTAGTTCTTATTTTTACCATAAAATAAATCAGTCATAAATGTCTAGAACTGTAAATAAATTTATTAACTAAATTTACCCTTAGTGTTTGATATGTTCATTTTTTAAAAGAGAAAGTATATAAGAATCCCAATACCTCCCTTCTTCAAAACAATTTTGTCTAAGCAAACCATCTTGATGGAAATTAAATTTATTTGTAAAAAAATCAATTTTCCTTTTATCAAATTCGTATAACTCCATCCAAATTTTATTCAAATTTAAGTTATTAAAACCATAATCTATTAACAGCTTGGCTGCCTCAGAAGAAACTTCTTTATCATCCACATATATTTCATTTTTACCAATATAAAAAGAAAAATCTGCAGATCTAATAACCCAATTTACGTAAAGTAATCCTGCAGCACCTATTGCCTCATTGGTTTCTACATCAACAATTACAAACATAAAATTAATTTGCCTAGAATTTTGAAGGCTAATAAACCAGTTTTCTTGATCAGCTTCCGATAACTCTCTTACTTCTCTAAAATGCTTTCTAAAATCAACATTATTCCTCCAGTCTTTTAATAATTTTAAATCCTCTTTCTCGAGAGCCCTTAGCCCAACCTTCACTCCTTTTATCATACTAAAGTATCTTTTGTGAAATGTTCTCCAAACATTAAATTAATTTTCAATTCTCTACCTATTAAATCTTTATACATGTAAGGATGAAAACCTCCTTCTCCAATAGGTCTAAGTGGTTCTAAGTCTTTTTTTGTAATTATATGTCCTGCTTTTAAGTTTGATGAAGAACAAATACATCTTCTCTGAACCATATAAGCTTGTTTTTCATTGTCTTCTACTCTCTTAACTCCATCCCCTAAAGCTGTCAACAATTCATAAGACCTATCCACCATTTCTCTCCAAGAAGTAGGGTTCATAGCAAAACCGTGATCTGGACCTATTTGATTATTATCATCTGTAAAGTGTTTTTCAATAACCCTTGCTCCTAAAGCAATACTACCTAAAACAGTTGCATGGCCAGAAGTATGATCAGATAATCCAAGCATGGTATCTGGAAACATTTTTTTATAAGATTTTAAAACATTTAAATTGCAATAGTTGAAATTTTCTGAACTACCAGTATAGTTGGTATTACATTGCATTAAAACAATTTTATTTGTTTTACTCAAAGCTAGTTTCATCATTCTTTCTACATCTTCTAAATCGCAAGCACCTGTTGCAAGAAGGGTGGGTTTTCCTTTACTTAAAACATATGATATTATTTCTAACCAAGAAGCATCACCTGAACCTATTTTATATAAATCCACGTAGGGATCTACTAAATCAACAGACTCAAAATCATATGGACTTGTAAAATAGTCTAAACCTACTTTATCACATTCTGCTTTTAAAATTGAAGTCCAATCTTTATTTATACTTGCATTCTCATACACTTCAAAGACAGACTTACTCCAGTTAGATTGGTGAGAAAGCTTATTTTTTAAGTTTTCAAAACCTAATTTACTAACTATTTTTTTTGCTGAAAAATTTTGAAACTTAGCAGCATCTGCACCTGATTTTTTTACAAGATGAATAAGTTCTATTGCTTTTTCTAGTGAACCATTATGGTTTGCACCTATATCAGCAATAAAATATAAAGAATTTTCGTCAACTAATTTGTGACCTAATTTAATTTGATTCATAATAATATTTTACTGTTTCCAATGTATTGAGAAAATTCGGTAATTGTCTATTGAATTTATTTTGATAATAATTGCAATCTAATGTTTGATCGCTACATCGTTTTGCTCTATCCTCAAAAGATGTTATTGATCCTCTTTTAAGGAGATTAGTTTTCAAATTTATTTTTTTTAAAAGTGCATGTCCAAATTCGTATTTTGTAATAATTTCTGTTCCTGCAATATGTAAAACTTCATTTGGCAAACTCTTTAATGAAATTAAATAGTTCAACTCTTTCCCCAAATCCCAAATAGAAATAGGATTAAATACAACATCATCAAAAAGGCTAATCGTTTCAGATACTTTAGATGAATTAATAATCCATTCTACAAAGCCAATTTTTTTTGAATTTATATTTAGCCCAATAATTGTAGTTCGAATTACACAAAATTGCCTTTGACTAAAAAAAGTAAAAAATTCTCCAAGTTCTTTAGACTTACCATATATATTTTCTGGAGAAACACAATCATTTTCTTTTGCTAAATGAAGTTTTGAAGGAAAAACCGCATCTGTAGAAATATAGATGATTTTAACGTTTCTATTAGTGGCGTTCAAAAATTTCTTAACAGAAATACCATTAATTTCAAAAGCTTCACTTGGGTTCTCATTACAATAGTTCCCATTTGTTATTGCTCCTGACAATATTATTAAATCTGGATTAGACCATTTAATAATTTCATTATAATTTTCTGATTTTAAATCGAAAACTTTATAATTACTTGGTTCTTCTTCAAAAATTGAATTACCTGTCCCATAGACTTCATTTTCTTTTTCAAGTATTTTATATAAGAATGCTCCTAACATACCTGATACCCCAGTAATTAAAATTCTCATTATTTTTTATTTAAATACTTATATTTAAACTCAGCAACTTCCCAATCCTTAATCGTATCAATATCATGAGATTCCATTTCATTTAACTCAATAAAGCTAGTATTTTCATTCCAAAGTTTATTATTAGATATAATAACAGCTGTTTTAAAAAAATAAAATTGTCCCAAATCATGAAATGAAGACTCAAAATCCTGAGTTCTTATTTGCATATTTTCAGGATTAATCATTTCTATATTATTTTTTTCAATTATACGCAAAGCTCTTTGAATGGGGTGACCATATTTTATAACAGGAAAAATACAATCAAAAGCTTTAGAATCTAATTTTCTAAAACTTGACAAAAGCATCTCTTTGTTAATAAATGGAGCACAAGGATATATACAACAAGTATAATCGAATATCTTACCTATTTGCTTATAATTAAAGATAACTTCATTAATTACATCAATTGTTGTAGAGGTATCTTTAGAGTTTTCACTAATTCTTAAAAAAGGCACACTAGCTCCAAATTTTAAAGCAATCTCTGCTATCTCTTTATCATCTGTTGACACCATAACTTCATCAAATAAATTTGAATCCAATACGGTTCTGATAGAATAAGAAATAATTGGTTCCCCTAAAAATAATTTAATATTTTTTCTTGGTATTCTCTTACTTCCACCCCTTGCAGGTATAATTGCAATTCTTTTCATTTTTTTTAAACTTTAAAAGAGGAATCTACATGTTCTTTTATAAGCGCTCTTAAACTCTCTACAGTTTCCCAATCTTCATTCTCATTTGAATTATAACTAAAGCCTTTGGTTACTAATTTGGCCTTAAAGTTCTTAATAAAACCCTCTAATTCCCATGAAGGATTTATTGGTAAAATTGCATAATAATCACCTAAATCAAAAGTATTTATTGCATCGGAAGCTGTAATCATCTCTTCATGAATTTTCTCTCCAGCACGAACTCCTACAACCGGTTTTTCACAATTCGGGCCAATAGCCTCTGCAATATCCGTAATTCTGTAAGATGGTATTTTAGGTACAAATAATTCACCCCCCCAAGCATGTTCTAAAGCATGCATAACCATATCTACTCCTCCTTGTAAAGAAATATTAAATCGAGTCATATTTGGATCTGTTATTGGAAGTATATTTTCTTGCTTCTTTTTATTAATAAAAAAAGGAATTACAGAGCCATTAGACCCCATTACATTTCCATAACGCACTACAGAAAATTTAATAGGGTTTTCACCCTTTATATTGTTGGCTGCAATAAAAAGCTTATCTGAAGTTAATTTTGTTGCACCATATAAATTAATTGGAGCACATGCTTTATCTGTTGAAAGAGCGACTACTCTTTGAACTTTTGTTTGTAAGCATGCCTCTACTACATTTCCTGCACCACCAATATTCGTTTTAATACATTCATCAGGATTGTATTCAGCAATATGAACATGCTTCATTGCTGCAGCATGAATAACAAAGTCCACATGCTGAAAAGCTCTTATCAAGCGATCTTTATCCCTCACATCTCCTATAAAAAACCTTATTTGAGGATGTTTTTCGAAAGGAAACTCTTGAGCCATTTGAAATTGCTTCTGCTCATCTCTAGAAAATATAACCAATTTTTTTATCTCTGGATACTTATTTAATATATGTTTAGTTAATGCCTTTCCTAATGAACCTGTTCCACCAGTAATTAATATTGTTTTTTTATTTAGATCTAACATTTTTTTTCTTAATTATAGTTTTTTTTTGACAATATTTTTTAATCAATTATTGAAACGACCCTCATACATCAATCATTTTTTAAGTGCCATTAAAACACAAAACTGTAATGAAGAATTGTTTGCATTCTTACTTATTATAGTTTTCTAAATAGGTATTTAATTGTCTTAAAAGTATAAACAAAATCATTAGTCCTGCGCATAAAACCGTTAATAAGAAAGCATAATTATTTTTTGCTCCTTTTATTTCGGTACCTATTGGCTGAAAATTAGAAATTACATTTATAACTTCATACATACTAGACTTACTTGAGATTACATCGATTAATTCAGAATTTAACTTACTTTTTGTTTCAAAAACCTCCAATTCTTTTCTAGTTGTTTTTTTCCCACCTAGGTCTATATTTGTGCCATTAAATTGCTTTTTTGATTCGGCTACCATTACTTGCATATACACCTTTCTTAAAGAGTCTATTTGCCCTAGGTTCTGTCTAAGTAGAGAATCTGTTCTGTTTAAATTCTCATTAGTTAACTCTTTTACACGATCAAAATACTTGTTTTTAACAACAGAAGATATGATTATCTCATCTAATTTATTAAAAATATCATTTTTTTCTGCAATCACGTTTATTTTATGAATCTGATAATCTAAATCATTAAAAGAATTTTTAAATTCTTTGAAACTATAACTACTAACTGTGGCAGTATCTACCTCTAAAACAAAATCATTGTAAGCGTTTATAATATCACTTTCATTAGTAATAGGTGCTATTGAAAACTTTTTTAGAGAGGCTGCTGCCTCTTTATCTAAATTAAACAAGTTTTGAATTCCTAAGGTATCTTTCTGCACTACTAAGTCATTATAGTAATTTATGTTGTTATACAACTGACTAACACTTTTATAGTTTGGTTGCACTAACAAAACAGAACTAAATGAATCTGATGATTTTATTTCTAAAAAAAAACCCACTACCAAACCAATGATCGCAGCAATTCCTATTTTAAGACTATTTTCTTTAAGGAAAATTAATATAGAAATAAGGAAATGAAAAATTCCTTTAAAAATGCCCCCAATAAAATTAAAAAACTTAGA
>Ga0129331_1155037_pt1 | contig 13088 bp, 14 predicted proteins | sample CPBNA1_4_FD_105426 | JGI IMG/M metagenome (GOLD analysis project Ga0129331, IMG submission 105426) | Freshwater to marine salinity gradient microbial communities from Chesapeake Bay, USA - CPBay_Spr_31_0.2_RNA1 (Metagenome Metatranscriptome) | ecosystem: Environmental > Aquatic > Marine >...
CGGTATGGGCCAGGTTATGGTTGAGCGGGTTGGTTTGGATGCCATTGATAATTATGGTGTTGCTGATTTAAATGGCGCGGCGAGCGAGCCGTTTAAAAGTATGCCCTTAAAAGGCTTGGTTGAAAAACCGGCCCCGAAGGATGCGCCTTCTAATTTAGCTGTATTGGGTCGCTATATTCTACCTTCTGCAGTGCTGGATCTGCTTGAGACGACCATCGCGGGTGTGGGTGGTGAGATACAGCTGACCGATGCGCTGGATGAGCTACTTAAGCGTGACGGGTTAAATGCCTTTGAGACCGACGCAGATATCTATGATTGTGGCAATAAGCAGGGTTTTTTAAGTGCCAATTTAGCGGTAGGCATGCGCGATACTGAGACCAGGCGGTCTATTAAAGCGCTTATCGAAAACAATGATTGGTAGGGTTCGATAAAGGCTATTATCGCATTTTAAAGAATAGTTTCTGGAGCCGATAAAAAAGGAACAAATTTCTGTTATATATTTCAAAAGTAGAACAATCGATTATCATCAAATTAAAGGTCTCAATTTGACGAATAAAGCAAAAATTACTGTCGTAGGTTCTGGCTATGTGGGCATGTCGCTTGCAGTGCTACTCGCCCAGCACAATGATGTCATCATACTTGATGTTGATCGGGTCCGTATCGATAAGATTAATAGTAGTCAGTCAACAGTTTCTGATGCGCAGATTGAGCTATTTCTTGCCGAAAAGTCGTTATCCCTGAAGGCAACGCTGGATAAAGATGCGGCATATCATGCTGCAGATTTTATCATTGTAGCAACGCCTACTAATTATGATTCTGTAACAAATTGTTTTGACACGATATCTGTAGACGGTGTTGTAAAGGATGCGCTGTCATTAAACCACGACGCTTTGGTGGTTATAAAGTCAACTGTCCCAGTCGGACACACAAAATTACTGCAGGAGAAGTTTGGGACTGCCCGAGTTATATTTTCGCCCGAATTCTTGCGAGAAGGTCAGGCGCTGAAGGACAATCTTTATCCTTCACGCATAATTATTGGAAGTCACTGCGGGCTAGGTAGAAAGTTTGCAAACCTTCTGGTACGAGGAGCTGAAAAAGAAGACATCGAAACTCTTTTTGTCCGATCTACCGAGGCTGAGGCTGTTAAGCTGTTTGCCAATACTTACTTGGCTATGCGTGTGTCATTTTTTAATGAATTAGACTCATATGCTCTGGCTCATAGTCTTGATAGTAAGAGTATTATTAAGGGTGTGTGTCTTGATGAGCGAATAGGAAATGGTTATAACAACCCATCCTTTGGCTATGGTGGTTATTGTTTGCCCAAGGATACCAAACAGTTACTGGCTAACTATGATCAGGTACCACAAACACTAATTCAGGCCGTTGTGTCTTCGAATGCCAAGCGCAAGGATTTTATCGCAGATTCTATTATTAATTTGAATCCAAAGACGGTAGGAATATATCGTTTGGTTATGAAGCATGGTTCTGATAATTTTAGGTCGAGTGCGATTCAGGGAATTATGAAGCGTATTAAGGCTAAGGGCATTAACGTTGTTATTTATGAGCCATCTCTTGATGCCAGTGAGTTTTTTAACTCAAAAGTTCTATGCTCTCTTGAAGAATTTAAAGCATTGTCCGACATTATCATCTCGAACCGAATGGCTAGTGAGCTAGCTGATGTGGATGAGAAAGTATTCACGAGGGATTTATTTAATAGTGATTGATATATATAAATGAAGTTATTAGTAACGGGTTCAGCCGGTTTTATTGGCTCAGCGCTCTCAATTCGACTTCTTGATAGAGGCGACGAAGTGGTGGGCATAGATAATCATAACGACTATTACGACCCCGCTCTTAAAGAAGCTCGGCTGGCTCGGCATAATAAGCATGCGAGTTATACTCATATCCGTATGGATATTGAAGATGGCGAGGCTGTCGAAAAACTGTTTCAAGAGCATAGCTTTGATGGTGTGGTCAACTTAGCAGCGCAAGCTGGGGTTCGCTATTCATTAGAAAACCCACTTGCCTACATTAATACGAACATAGTTGGATTTACTCATATACTGGAAGGCTGTCGCCACAGTGCAGTTCCGCATCTTGTTTATGCGTCAAGTAGTTCAGTGTACGGCGCTAATACCCGTATGCCATTTTCGATACACGATAATGTAGACCATCCCTTAAGTCTCTATGCAGCAAGTAAAAAAGCTAATGAGTTGATGGCTCATACATACAGTCATTTATATGGTTTACCAACAACCGGGTTGCGGTTTTTTACGGTATACGGGCCGTGGGGTCGACCAGATATGGCTTTATTTATGTTTACAAAGGCGATTTTAGAGGGTGAGAAAATTTCGCTTTATAACTACGGTAATCATAGGCGAGACTTCACGTATATTGACGATATCGTAGAGGGGGTCACTAGAGTGCTTGATCGTCCGGCTACACCAAACCCTGAGTGGAGTGGGGATAATCCGGACTCTGCAACTTCCAGTGCACCATGGCGCGTATATAACATTGGTAATAGTTCACCCGTTGAATTGCTGGATTATATTGAGGCCGTTGAGGATGCTTTAGGCATAGAGGCAGATAAGGTTCTACTACCACTTCAGCCTGGCGATGTTCCAGACACCTACGCTAATGTTGATGATCTAGTGAAAGAATTTATGTACAAACCGTCGATGAGCATTAAGGATGGGGTTAAAAATTTCGTTGATTGGTATCGCGAGTATAAAAACCTATGAGTAATAAAGAAAACACCAAAAATACCGAGCAATATGACGACGAAATAGGCCTGAAAGAGTTATTCACCGTACTTTGGGCCTCAAAAATTACAATTATTGCAATTACGACTGTTTTTGCTGTCGCCTCAGTTTTTTATTCACTGTCAATACCTAATCAGTACAAAGCTACTGTCTCGTTGACGTCTGCCGAGCAAGACTCAGGGGGCCTCTCTGGAGCATTAAATCAGTTTGGTGGCCTTGCCTCTATTGCTGGTATTAATATCGGTGGTAGTGACAGCAGGAAGACGCAAATTACAAAGGAAATAATGACGTCAAGGAGCTTTATTGAGAACTTTATTGATGCAAATGATATTTCGACTAAGTTAGGAGCGGTCATCGGTTGGGATAAGGAAAGCAATCAATTGATTTACAATCAAGATGCCTATGACATACAAACTCAAGTTTGGTTGACCGATGATGGAGCCCCAAGTAGTTGGGATTTGTACCAATCTTTCTTGGATATGGTAGCTATAGAGCAAGAAATGGACTTGGTAGTGGTAAGTCTTGAGCACTATTCTCCGTATCTTGCTAAGGAATGGTTAGATCTGTATCTGGAGGCAATCAATAAGCACATGCAAGCACGTCAAGTGCTCAAGGTTAGCAATAATATTGAATATTTGCAGAGGCAAATTAAAAAAACCTCGGTTAGTGAAATGCAAGCGGTCTTTTACACAATTATCGAGGAACAAATGAAGTCCAAAATGTTGGCTGAAGCTAATCCTGAATATGCGTTTGTCGTAGTAGCTTCAAGTATGGTGCCGGAACAGAGGTCGCGGCCTAAGCGTGCGTTAATTTGCATTTTTGGTACGCTTATGGGTGGCATGTTGTCGGTAATGTGGGTATTTGTTCTGCGTTTGTTTAGGAGTCTAAGCTGACTAGATTTAGGGTGAAAGAGGCAGATTATTTAAGCCTAAGCTATCATCCTGCCACGATAAAGTATTGCTAAGCCCCTTTTCGTAATTATTGGAGAGGATCTCGTGAAACTTTCAGTAATGATACCCCTGCTACAACTCAAGTATGACTATGTTGCAGATTTCAGTACTAATATAGATCATCTAGTGTATGAATTTAATTATAAGCTTTCGATTAGTGTTAACTGGGGCATCATAAATTACGTCTGCCGGTGTTGGGAATATAAAGATCTATGAATAATCAAGAAAATACGAAAATTGCTGTTATTGGCTTGGGCTATGTTGGTCTCCCATTGGCTGTCGAGTTCGGCAAGATATTTAAAACGATTGGTTTTGATAGTTCCGAGTCGAGAATTAAGGAGTTACTCAGCGGAAATGACGTCACGCAGGAGGTCGATAGTGCCCGGCTAAGAGGCTCAAAAAACCTCCATTTTTCAACCGATCCTGCTGCCATCGCCAATTGTAATATCTTCATCGTTACGGTCCCGACTCCTATTGATAAGCATAAAAACCCCGATTTAACGCCACTCATTATGGCTAGTGGGGCTGTTGGAAGAGTGCTAAAAAAAGAAGATATTGTTATTTATGAATCTACGGTTTATCCCGGCGCCACAGAAGAGGTCTGCGTGCCGATTCTTGAGCAAAAATCAGGTTTGGCATTTAATCGAGATTTTTACTGCGGATACTCTCCTGAAAGAATAAATCCCGGAGATAAAGAGCACAGTATAACTACAATAAAGAAAGTCACGTCAGGCTCAACGCCAGAGATCGCGGACCGGGTGGATGAGCTTTATCAAACTATTATTACTGCAGGTACCCATAAAGCAGGGAGCATTAAAATTGCTGAAGCTGCAAAGGTCATAGAGAACACTCAGCGAGACATTAACATTGCGTTGATTAATGAGCTAGCCATGATATTCAAGAAGTTGGGTATAGATACTGAAGCGGTATTGGAAGCGGCAGGGACTAAATGGAACTTTTTGCCTTTTCGTCCCGGCTTGGTGGGCGGGCATTGTATTGGTATTGATCCATATTACCTAACCCATAAAGCTATCGAAGTAGGTTACCACCCAGAAATCATCCTTGCTGGGAGACGTTTAAATGACAATATGGGTTCCTATGTTGTTGACCAGGTCTTCAAGTTGATGATCAAGAAAAAAATTCAGATCGTCGATTCCAACGTACTTGTTATGGGGTTAGCGTTCAAAGAAAATTGTCCTGACTTGCGTAATTCAAGAGTGGTCGACTTAATTTCTGACTTTGAGGAGTATCACTGCCACGTTGATGTTTATGATCCCTGGGTAGGCAGGGCTGAGGCGAAAAGAGAATATGGGATCGACTTAGTAAGTAAGCCTGCCATAGGGAACTACGATGCTATTGTGCTTGCTGTCAGTCATGATCAATTTAAGAATATGGCATTAAAGAAGTTACAATCTTTCGGAAAAGAAAGCCATGTGCTTTATGACATTAAATATTTATTACGCTCAGATCAAGTTGATGGACGTTTATAAAAACTCTTAAGTTATTCAAACTAAATATAATGTTGCAGTAGCTGTTTAAATAGGTCTACGTGGAGGTTAGCATGGCGGAATATTTCACCATTGGAAATCGGAAAGTTGGTAAAAATGAGGTTCCCCTTGTGATTGCGGAGTTGGGGATCAATCACGGAGGGAGCCTAAAAGTCGCATTTGAAATGGTCGATGCTGCGGCAAGCGCTGGTGCAGAGATCGTAAAGCATCAAACTCATATTGTTGAAGACGAGATGAGCAGGACCGCAAAAGAAGTTATTCCTGGAGGCTTAGATATTTCAATATATGAAATCATGGAAAAATGCGCCTTGTCTGAAATCGATGAATTCAAGCTAAAAGAGTATGTTGAATCAAAAGGAATGATTTTTATAAGCACTCCCTTTTCCCGGGCTGCAGCTGATAGGCTGCATAAGATGGAGGTGCCGGCTTATAAAATTGGATCAGGAGAGTGCAATAATTATCCATTGTTGAAGCATATTGCCTCTTTTGGGAAGCCAATAATTTTAAGTACAGGAATGAACTCAATTGAAAGTGTTGCGAAAGCGGTTGATATTTTTGAGGAGTATAAAGTTCCATATGCGTTACTTCACACTACAAATTTATATCCCACGCCGTTTCATCTGGTGCGTTTAGGTGCAATGGTTGAGCTTTCGGAAGCTTTCCCAAATGCTATAGTCGGTCTATCAGATCACACCGTTAACAATTTAGCTTGTTTCGGCGCAGTCGCATTAGGAGCATCTATTCTTGAGCGTCATTTTACTGACGACATGTCTCGCGAAGGGCCAGATATTGTTTGCTCAATGGATCCCGCCGCTTGCCAAGAATTGATTGAAGGTAGCCGTGTCTTGATGCAAGAAAGAGGTGGGAAAAAAGGAGCTGTCCCCGAGGAGCAAGCAACCATTGACTTTGCATTTGCAACGGTTGTTAGCATAGCGCCAATAAAAGCAGGCGATATTTTCACAACAGATAATATCTGGGTTAAAAGACCAGGCACGGGCGCTATACTGGCGGATCGTTTCGAACAAATTCTGGGTAAAACAGCTTCTGTTGATATTGCAGTAGATGAACACTTAGATGAAAGTCAAATTAAGAAGTGATTTGGCTTATAAATAATTGGATCTTAAGGTGTCTTATTTGTGAAGGTTGTAGTAACGGGAGCTTCTGGCTTTTTAGGTAATAGAGTAGTTGAGAAGCTGATAGAGCTAGGAATTGAAGTTTGTGCAGTTGCAAGGCAGCCGCTGAAATATCCTGACTCAATAGTCGTAGATAATTACCTTGATACTCCGGAAGGCGATATTTTAATCCATTTAGCAGAGAACTCTGATCGCGCGCAGATCAATAAAATAGGCAGTGCTTATTTGACGGATTCAACTGCTTTAGCTAAAGCTCTAATTTCGAGAGGTTTTGGGCGTACTGTTTATGCATCATCCGCGGTTGTTTATGGGGACAAAAGTACAAAAGCACATAAACCTACGGGTCCGGTTTTAAGTGATGACGTTTATTCACAAGCAAAACTAGAGTGTGAAAAACTATTTGAGAAGCATAAGGGTGTGGTAGCAAGATTTTCTAATTTATTTGGTATCGGGATGTCAACTGAAAATGTTGTTTCAACGATCATTGATCAAGTGCTAAATACTAATGAAGTGAAAGTCTGGAATGATGCTCCAATAAGAGATTTCTTATGGATTGACGATGCGGCCGATGCTTTAGTAGAAATGGCCTTAGGGAACGCGGATGGAATTTATAATGTTGCTTCTGGAAGAGCAGTTTCAATTAGAGAGTTTATTAACATTGCTTTAATGGTCTCAGGTATTGATAGGGAGTACTCCCTCACCCTCACTAAACCCAATCAAGCTTGTTCGGCTATTTTGCTGGATATTTCAAATACCTTGGAATCATTTGATTGGAAGCCTAAGATGAAATTAGAAGATGGTATTAGACAATTATTAGATAATTCAGTGAGGACCCAATGAAAAAACGCACAATAGCTGTCTTTACTGGTAACCGAGCTGAATATGGACTGCAGTATCCGGTTTTAAAAGCAATAAATGATCATCCTGATCTCGATTATAAGTTGATCGTTTCTGGAGCGCATTTAGATCAAAATTTTGGTAGAACTTTGGAGGAAATTGAAAAAGATGGTTTCCATATTGATGCTGAAGTAAAAATTGATATGGATGTCGACTCGTTGTATGCAACAGCGCAAGCAATTGGTTCCGGTGTCTTAGCTATCAGTAGTGTTTTGGCTGAAATGCAGCCAGATATAATGGTTGTTTATGCAGATAGATTTGAGGGCTTTGCTGCTGTTATCGCCGCCAGCCAAATGAATATACCTACTGCACATATTGAAGGTGGAGACATCACTGAAGGTGGAGCTTTAGACGACTCTGTGCGTCATGCAATGAGTAAGTTAGCTCATGTACATTTTACAACAAACCAGCAAGCAACCAATCGAGTACTGGCGATGGGAGAAGAAAGTTGGCGAGTACATACAGTTGGATTTCCTGCAATTGATATGATTTCTGAGGGTAATTTTGCAACGCCGGATGAAATTATTGAAAAACTTGACGTGGATTTGAGTAAGCCAATTGTCTTATTTACTCAACATTCGGTGACAACAGAGTTTGATGATGCAGCAAGCCAGGTGATTCCGTCTTTAGAGGCAATAGAGACACTTTCAAGTCAGGGAGTTCAAGTTATTTGTACGTATCCAAACAATGATGCTGGTGGACGAGCTATCATTTCAGAGTTGGACAAGCTAAATGAAAAACAAATCGTTGGGGTTCAAGTGCATCGTTCTTTGGGACGTTATCTTTATCATGGTGTGCTAGCTTTGGCAGAAGGCGGAAAGTATAGAGTTGCATGTGTAGGTAACTCTTCTTCGGGCATTAAAGAGACACCTGTGTTTGGCTGCCCAACCATAAACATAGGTTCAAGACAGGAAGGACGTTTACGAGGCCAAAACGTTATTGATACCGACTATGATGCTAGTAATATAGTCTCAGCTGTTAATAAATGCTTCTTTGATGAAAAGTTTAAGGCGAAATGTGAAGTAACTGATAATCCGTATTACCTCGGAGATGCGGGTAAAAAAATTGCCGAGGTTTTGGCACAGATATCTCTTGGGACGAAAGTTATACGGAAGAAAATGACGCTTACAGGAGAAGCGCAAGACGGTTGGTATCGATGAGTAAAAGTGTTCTCCATTCTGATAAAACTTTGATGAACGCAGTTCAATTAATTGAAAATTCAGTTAAAAGAATGGCGATTGTTTTATCTGAAGATAAGCATGTTATTGGGACATTGACCGATGGCGACATTCGTCGCTGTCTTTTACGAGGCTGTACTTTAGATACCTTGGTCACTGATGCAATGAATCACTCTCCAATAACAGCACATGTTAATGCTTCCGATAGTTTGCTGAGGGAACTATTGGATAAAAACAATATTCGCTCTCTTCCCTTAGTCGATGTAAAGGGCTGTTATGTGAGAACTTTTCATGAAATGGAGTTTCTTACTGAAACGCGGGAAGAGCAAAAAGAGGAAACGTTTTGCGCTGCTATAATTATGGCGGGTGGTGAAGGTGTGAGGTTGAGGCCGTATACCGAAAATTTACCGAAACCAATGATTGAAATAAATGGTATCCCATTATTGGAAAGGCAGGTTAGGCGCCTAACCAAAACAGGCATAACTAACATCTATATATCCGTTAATTATCTAGGTGATATTATTAAAGCGCATTTTGGTGATGGAAGTCACTTCGGTGTCACTATTAACTATCTTAATGAAGATAAAAAGTTAGGTACGGGCGGGGCATTATCTTTATTGCCAGACCTGGGAAATGCGAAATCAATACTTGTGATGAATGGCGATATTTTAACAACATCAGATTTTGTGAACCTTTATCATTTCCATAAAGAGCATGACTCAGTGGTTACCGTAAGTGCCGTTAATTATCACGTTCAAATACCTTATGGCGTTATTGATTATAAAGGCACTGAAATTACAGCGGTATTGGAAAAACCATCTCAAAGTTTTTTTTGCAACGCTGGTATTTATGCATTGTCAACCGGTGTATTAAAAGATATCCCTTCTGATACCTTTTGGAATATGACTGATTTAATCGATAGATGTTTATTGAACAAAGACAAGGTGACAGTTTTTCCGGTTCATGAGTACTGGACTGATATTGGAACCCCAGCAGATTTAGATAAAGCGCGAAAAGAATTTCAAAATAATTAGTATCTAATTGAAAATATCCCTTGTAAGTCGCCATTGTCTTTAATTAGCTACTTTAGTCCTTCATCCGCCAGATTCGCAGAAAAAATTGTAATACTACAAATTATTAGCGAAAGGTGCCTAGTGGTATAAGTAAGAATTCACGATAGCAACACTCGAGTAAGTGTAAAGATGACAGAAAAACAAAGACCTATTCTTGCACTAATACCTGCCAGGGGTGGCTCTAAAGGCTTGCTCGGTAAAAATATGCGTAAAGTTCAAGGTGTTCCTATAGTAGGCTACTCACTTCGGGCAGCCTTAAATTCAAAATTGGTCCATGAAGTTTATTTATCATCAGACGATGAGGTTACGTTAGGCTACGGAAAAGACGCAGGCGCAATACCTCTTTACCGGCCTGCAGAGTTTTCCTCTGATACCGCGCCAGCTAGTGCTGTAGTTGAACACTTTTTTGATAATCTGCCTAAGCGGTTACTTGAGAAAAATCCATATATTGTTTATCTCCAGCCTACATCCCCTTTACGTACCGCGGAACATATAGATGATGCTTTAGCTGAAATGATGGAACAAGGTTTCAATAAGTTGGTTAGTGTTACTCTAATGGTTAAATCACCTTTTAAGTCGTTTTTAGTGGATCAAGACGGCCGTTTGAAAGCTTTGTTTGACGAAGAAATGACAAATCGAAGACGTCAGGACCTTCCTGCAGTGTATGCGGCTAATGGGGCTATATATGTGTTCCTCTATTCGGATTTTAAAGAGAATAAGGCGTTTCCGTCTAATGGCAGTTTCCCTTATATAATGAATGAAAAAGATAGTTTGGATATAGATACGAAAGAAGACCTTCTCGCTCTAGAGCGTATAATGAATTGAAAATATTAGGAGTAAATGGCCATTAATATTTTAATTCCGCTTGAAACTAGTTCTCGAGAGCTTCTTTATAAGACGTACCTGTCCAGTTTATTGGCTCGTGAAGGCTTTAGTTGCTATCTGGGAAGCAAAAGCAATATATATCATCTGACCAAGCATCTTAGAAATTATGTTTATCTTGATAAGGGTTACCATGCAGGTGTGTCGGAGCCGCTGTATAAGCAGATTCACGAGAACAATGGAGTAATTGTAAATTTAGATGAAGAAGGCGCAGTTGATTTTTCAGATAATAGCACTTTGAAGGAAAGATATGCTAGTCAGCTTTTCGAGTACGCCAATACTATCTTTTTATGGGGTATTGCACAGCAGAAGTTGATTAAAGAGCAAACTGAAAAATCTAATAAGACAATTGTTACAGGTCATCCTCGATTTGAATTGCTCAAGCCGGAGTTTCATTTTTTATATAACCAAGAAGTTGAAAATATAATCCAGAAGCATGGTAGCTTTATATTGGTTAATACCAATATGGGCTTTGGAAATAATATAAAAGGTGATGATTTTATCATTGCGAATTATGGGAACAGATTTGAGAACATTAAAAAAATTGTTAAATTCGATAAAGTAAAAGTAAAAGCTTATCTTGAATTGATGATAGAGCTATCTAAGAAAATCGATAAAAAGATTATTTTGCGTCCGCACCCGGAAGAGGATCTTCATTTCTATGCATACGCCTTTAAAGATATTGAAAGTATAGAAGTTATTTATAGTGGGTCTGTAGTGCCATGGTTATTGGCAGCAGACGAGGTTATCCATCCAGATTGCACAACCGCAATTGAGTCATCGTTTCTTGGTAAGCTGCCGATTTCTTATATGCCGAAAAATCATCCTGAAGATATTGTGACCAAAATACCATTAGAGATAAGCTTGCGATTTAATAATATTTCTCAGGTTGTTGACCATTTATTGAATAAAATAATCATCTAAGTGATAAAAATATAAGGTCTAAAGTGTTAGACGAATATTTCTCTTATAGGCAGTCAACATCGCAGTTAATTGTAAATAAATTTAAAGACATCAAGCAGACGATGGTAACAAGAGATGATCAAAAATACCTCTGGAAGCAATTTGCCTTTTTGAAGATAAAGGAAAGCATCAATTCTTTAAGAAGTAATGATGATTTGTATTTTGTTCGAAAAAAGCTGCAGGGGTTTGATTATGGCAACATTCAAAAAATTCAAAATATATTATCCGAAAATGACGTTTTAGCGAAAGTTACGCTAAAAAAATATAATAAAGGGCTATTTTTGTTTAAAAAACAGTAACTATTGACGTAGGTATGACACTTAATGACGATTCGACGAACAAAAAAAGACATTGAAGAAAAAATTTCTGTTTTAGGTAATGAGCAGGCATGGAATCATAATATCTCGCTACCCTATGGACTAGAAACATCACCTAGGAAGCAATCTTCGCATGGTAAAAATCTTGTTAAATGGGAAAGAATAAAACCTATCCTAGATATGCTTGAACTTTCGGGAAAGCGAGTGCTTGATATAGGCTGTAATGAAGGGTTTTTCTCCACCAAGATATCTGCAGTTGCTTCATATGTTCTGGGTGCGGATATTGATGAATTACGTATTAAAAAAAGCGCTCTTTGTTCAGTCTATCCTCATGCAAAAAAATTTAGATTTTAGAGTGATGGATATTTATTCATCTGAAGTTCAAAAACAAGAATATTTTGATTTGTGTGTTTGTATGGGGTTTTTACATCGTGTTCCTGATCCTTTTAACGCTATAGCTGCAATATCATCGATAACCGATACTGTCTTATTTGAATGGAAATCACTAAAGCATGGATTACACGATGAGTCTTATGCTTATTTTTCACAAAAAGGCACAGATAATGACGATTATTACGGCACTGAATACTGGCTGCTCAGCTATGCTGCTTTGGAATCAATATTAAAGCGTCAAGGATTTAAAAATTTTTATCGTGTTGATGATCCTCGGCAAAGGCGGTCGATTCTTGTTGCGAGTAAAGTCGATGGGGAGATCTTTAAACAGCCCGATGAGATATTGCATCGTGGACGAATTGCTACCTTGCTGAGCCATACTAAGCGATATTTTAAGACTGTAGTGCGAATTTTTAGCGGCCGCCTTAATTCATGATTTTATTATCGCGCAAGCTTTACCAAAGGCTTCATTTTTATTTGGGTAATGTTTATCGGTTTTTAACAATAATTAAATTCCAAAGGAAAATGTCGGTTAGTGAGGTTAGAACTATTTTTGGCGCTTCTTTTGGAGAAGATGGCTGGCATCATATTATTAAAACCTTGGAAGAATATGACGCTGAACCAGAGATTGAATATGATAAGACCTCACTCTATCGCTTTCTTAAGCACTTTACTCCTAAAAGCATATGTGATGTAACAGGCGAGAAATTAGGCTGCGATGTACTGCCGCTCTTCAATTACCCATGGGGGACGTTTAAAAGAAACGAGCAGGTCTCAACTAAAGACCCTATGACCTCGAGGTTTTGTGGTCCATCTGAGGATGAGTTTATTAGAGATGAATTTGAGCGAACGATATCTTTGTATAAAAAAATACAGACGTCAGGGTATCGGCCGTGGACATATGGAAACGGTTTTATTGGGGGCACATTTTTAATAAATAATGAGGGTGAAACAAGATTTGTGGTCCTACAAGGAAACCACCGTATGGCAATTTTGGCGCATTTAAAATATCAAAGCATGCATGTTAGAGAG
>Ga0129331_1220548_pt1 | contig 13038 bp, 21 predicted proteins | sample CPBNA1_4_FD_105426 | JGI IMG/M metagenome (GOLD analysis project Ga0129331, IMG submission 105426) | Freshwater to marine salinity gradient microbial communities from Chesapeake Bay, USA - CPBay_Spr_31_0.2_RNA1 (Metagenome Metatranscriptome) | ecosystem: Environmental > Aquatic > Marine >...
GACTCTCCAGAAGGTTGCATTTTTGTTGGCCCTAAACACACATCGTGTATGGCTGCCATAGACCAATATGGTGAAGACTATGAAGTCCACATACCATATTGTCTATGGTCAGGGGCTAAGCAAAATTTCTTCTACTCAAGTGCAGATAAGGCTAAAGTTTCTGCTGCACAGACACACGCAGCCCGGAATGGATTAACAAACTCTGTCCTAACTCACGGTCAATTCATTGAGCAAAAGATCGCGAAGAAAGAATGTGTACAATCTGGTCTCAATGACCTTGCTGATACCATTAATGCTAAGAAAGGACCTGAGCTAGAAGATCGACTCCCACATGTCATAGGCGATGACCTCTTCAACAACACCTATGGAGTGTAATTTACAGAGGATTGCCATGAACGCATTTTCGAACAGCACGGTATGCTAACAACGGCGAAAATCAATAAGTTAATTTTACAACTTCAAGGTTTTGGCGAATACACTGACAATAACAAGCGAGACATTGCTATCGAACTGTCAGTTGAGCGTAGACACGAGTTTGCTCTATGCGACACCGAGACGGACTTGGAAAGCGCTATACTGAACGGTCTAGCAGACGTCACCAAGAAAGCTGCTCGCAACCGTGACTGCAACTATACTACGCAAACCACTTACTACGACACTTTAGGACTCACAGATCTCGATCTGGCACATTGTGCCGGTGACGAACCAGCTCATGTACGCTCATGGACCGAAATTGGCACTGAACATTGCAATTAGCCAAATTGTTCTGGATACAGAGACCTGATCGGACTAGACGGCATGACTCATTGCACTACATGTCGCCCACTAATAAATGCTGACATCGTTGTCGAGTATCAAGAAATATTCAAGAAACTTGACGATATGAAGACAGTGATGGAAATCATGCCTGAAGGCAATATGGACGAAGAACATTGTGAAGAAGAAAAATCTGACCAATATGTGTCCGTTGAAGCTATTCATAGGCTTGATCATCTAGATTCGTTCGCACACGAGGACTAAGCTAAGACGGTCGCCGCTGGTTTACTCGACCGTCATATTAAAGGACTCGCTCTTGTATGCTAGCAGGATACACTTAACAATGATATGTTAGGCGCTAGCATTCAGATAGGCGACTGGTCGTAAGAAGATATTGCCGAGTTGCTGTGTGCTGACAGCTCAAACTCACGACTTTTGGCCGTAACCACACGTAGTGAGGCTTTAGTGCACATCAATATGACTGGCAAAGAAAGCACTGATTCTGCGTACAGCATTAACGTGCCACGAAATCTAAGCATGTGCTCACTTGGTCACATTCAGAAACTCATATGGGGAATTCTAAATATCGTCCGTGCAGTACGCTATGGTACCGGAACAACCCTGTGTGTCCCATTCATGATAGAGTGTACACACGGAACCAGTCGAACGCCGGCACTTTACCATAATTTTCAGCAAATGGTCTAGCTGTTTAATGACCCAAAACACATTTACACGCGCCACAGTACGGTTGATTAAGAACTCAGCCGAATGGCAGTTATTTTTGCCAATCCACTTGTCGTCACAACCGTGGAACATTAAGATCGCGTTGAGTGCCGCTTATAGTGCGCCGCCCTCGCATTCAAACTTGCTCGTCAGGGAACTCCAATAGCATCTGCTGACTTGGGCACCATAAATGGACATGGTAGTGCGATTACACTTCCAGAATATGGGCTCAAATTCAGCTTTTGGCTTGATGTATTCCGTGTCCGCAACATCACTTCTCACGTCTGGTTCGACCACACTGTGTGTAGGCCTGGTCACGCAAGTTCACTACTCAATAAGTTCAGTGAAAACAAGAGACTTTGTGAAACACTTGCTACGCTCAACCAAGAGACATCGCGTAACTACTTCATACGCACACTTACTGCTTATGAGAAGGAGTCGAAACTATGTCGCTACACTCGTGATATGTTCAGCCCAGGTAAAGATGAGGCACAAGACGAAGAACATAAACTTCACGCGGCCGACCGCGCAGCATGTGACGGGCTCCTTGAGCGGACAATCCAAACTGAGTACGTTCTCATCATTTCTGCTTCTCATAAAGAGTTGGATACTGCTGGAAACAGGACTATGATTGTAATGCCTGGCAGTGCGGACACTGCGTTTGATCGAAAGAGGAACACATGTTTGCTTCAGAAGATCTTGAATAAAGCGGTTGGCTTAGCCAGCCCAGTTCACATCTAAATGAATGACACTCAAAACATCGATCAACTTTCCGCTAACCTTCTATTTAAAGGCACATGGTCAGGAGATCAATGCACTATGATCGCAAGAAATGTGGATGCGCATCTAGCCCTAGCTGACTATAGTGGATTTTTAAATTGCCAGGTTATACTGATCGGCCAAAGCTTACTACGCGGAGAAAGATAGCCGCTAAGTCCAGATGGCGATTTCGTGACCGAAAGTGGCATGATAACGCACGTTAAGGCCGGTAATGCAGAACATTGGACTTAAAATGCTTCAACTTCGTTTGACCGACACCGACCAATATTCGAATTACGAAGCATGCTTTACAATTAGGCGTGGGACAAAAAGGATCGCATGGAACGTCTTAATATCGCTGCATACATTATCACAGTTATGCATAACCTACACAAAACCGGCAACGTCGAATTCTATGACGTGGCTGGCAAGTGTGAGCGCGCGCTCAGATCAGTCGATGAAGGTCGACTACTACGCTTCAATGTAGATCTACTACACAAAGATCAATGGGGACCGACCTATCGCGGCATTCTGTATGAGATTGTTAGGCACATTGATGACCTCGAAGCACGCGAGTCTTGCGCCCTTTTACACTAGCTGACTTTAGATAAGGACGGTCTAGCCTTTAATATGCAACTCGTGTCAGACGGAGTGGATACCCGAAGTACCATGTTATGCCAATCTATCTATAGAGGTGAGTGGCAGATCATGCATGGCACCTCAGAGATGACCAATGGACTGATTAAGGCACCTACCTATGACCGTGAGACTGTACCGGGGTTAACACGAAACAATCTAGCTCTTGATGAAGATTACAGCCAGAACGGTAAACGCGTACATGTCCGCAAGATCAAGAAAATAATCTCAGGTGGAGTTGGAATGCCTGAAATCCCGTCAACCAAAGGTAAGGCTTTCCATGGGAATAAAAGCAGCTTGACAACTGATTAGGTTGCCTTAGCACGCAACATGGCTTCCTGCCAGTGCCCACACACATATCTAGGGAGATTAGTGCCCCTATACTATGATGACGGCTAGAAAGTCTATGTCGGATATAAACGCGACGGAACAGACTGTACCGATTAAGACGTATGTGACATGTTCTTCACGAGCGTGATTCTTGACACGTGCACACACCGCTGCATGACTGGAGAGGAAAAAGAGCGATTTGGAAAAGCTCTCGTTTTCCTAACCATGAACGTCGATGAAGGAGTCAAGCTATGGGAGGGACCGTTCAGCGCCAAGAACCTCACTCGCGACCAAGTAGTCAACATAATGGTAGAGAACATGTTCTGCTATGCCGCATTCCTAGGCGGTTAAATTCGTGAGCCACGCTCGGGTCAGAAACTCAGTCAACTTTACGCTATGACACATGATCCAATGACTCAAATGATCGGCTTGAGTACAACCTAGCGCGATCTGTTTGACCTACACTCTGGAGATGACTATGTCAAATTCTGTTTCCAGAACACTTCAACGCTAAGGGGTTATCACGCTGCACGTGTAACTGGAAGTACGCCAGCTTTCATGACAGTCGGCAACAAGTGCGATAATCCATTAGACCGAGAACACCATGGAATAAACTCATTCCGTTGTGCAATCAAACTTGACGTCGTCACCGTTAACACTTACGACTGTTCTAACAATCTGAGCAAAATGGCTGCTTTCGTGAGCTAGATTAAACTACCAACAGTAGGGATCTCACGAGTGAGCGCTGCCATATGCTTCATACGTTAACAGAAGAAGAGTATCGGGAGCTGACTAGAGTTTCAATACTTGGTCGGATCTCGAAATTTTTCCGGAAGTTAGCCCATAGCGCTCTCGGAACCCCGTCTGTTCTTATTTAGATACACGAGACTATAGTCACATACATTGGAGGTAAACTATTGTCCTTATCGCCATTAATGTCACTAGCAAACGTACGGCTCATTACTGGAAGTATCATCACTATGGTTCAGATTGTGGTAAAACTAGTCCTAGGCTACTCTAATGTTAGTCATTATATTAATTACATCGCTCTATATTTGATAATGTGGGGATATGAATTAATGTTGCCCAGCCTCACGAACGCAGCTACGTCCGTGCCTACACACTATTCACTCGAGGAACGTGGTTAAGTTCTTATGCGAGCCCTCAAAGGGGCTTGTAAGCGACTCACAAGCGTATTACTTGGCCTCTATAAAGACGCAGTCGTCCCAGCCTACCGTAAAATTGGCGACGTCTTACAGGGTAGTCTGAACAGTGCAAGAGACTATTTTACACTAACAGATCGCAAGAGACTTTCAAGATCAAGCGGGTGTAGCATCACCTCAGCCATCACTAGCAAGCGACTTGAAGAGGAAGCTATTAGTTAAGGCATCGATCCAATTCACGACAAAGGTTTTAACACCGAATATGTAGAATTCGAGTTGGATGAGAGCTTACGCAACGTTAACAACATGAACAGTTCTTACGAATCAATTGTAGCGCTGCTCGATGAAGACCTTCCAGACAACGGCCATAATGAGGAACTACTTATAGCAGAAATCGACCGAAGCCTCTAAGCAATAGACGTGGCAACGGCTGAACACACTAGACGTGGTACAGATATCAATGTGGCTGCACTTAATAATTTATCGCGTGATGTGACAAAAGGTGACGATTTTTAAGATTAGGACTTAATCAGATCCAACGTCTTATTTTACGGCAGATTTGGTAGCCTAGATCGGATCGCTCAAATTGCCATGGCCCACATGTATGGAAGCCGCATTCAATTAAATTAAGACGGGCGTAACGCACGGGAGAATTTGGAGAAAACTGACCCAACCACAACTGATTATGGCCTATAAGGTTAACAGTCAATGTGGGCAGGCATTATCATCGGCCAGGCGAAAGACCATGACATAGTCTAAATCGCCTACTAAGCAGCTAAGCAAGAGGTGCTAATTAAGACCTATATATGCGCAGCAGCCTACAACACACACGGTTACCAAAACCTATCAGCCGAAGAAATGCTATAGGTTGGCGCCAAGTTACTAACGCGTAAAGCCGCAAGTGACATCAAGCTCGGAACGCGCGCGCAAATAAACCCGGCTAACCCGCCATCATTGAATGAGGCAATTTGTCTAATCGATGAAGCCATCATGACTCCTAGCTAGCATACATGGAATCCTAAATTGTCCGAACTTGCCATTAGACATACCGATCGAAGACATAAGTACTTTGATCTCAATAGTTTATTGGACTTCAATCCACACTTGCATTGCCCACCAACCTTCAATCCCGGCTACGGAACTAAAGAGAGAATGGCCTACAATGTATTGTAGATAGGTACCGTGACTTACAAAGTCTATGTACTTTAGAACCCACTTTAGGAAAGCGTCACAATTGTGCATTTCAGCGTCCAAAGCACATGTAACAACTTAACCATGCTCGACTAGATTACAGAAATCAGTAAGAGGGCCCGCAAAACAAAAGTGCATGTTGGAACAGTTGACCTCGATCGTAACGCTAGAGGATAATCACAGCGTTTCGTCGTTGCATTTGACTAAAACGTCTTCAATTTCGACACTAGCGTTGGCGACAAAATTGTCAAAGTGCTGATCGAGTAAAACGTCGGAGCGATTCCGATCGACACAACCACCTCTAAACACTATTTCGGTGGTGAGAAAGAAAGCTTGTTCAGTCAACTAGGTTCCATGCGAGCGTGTGCGGATAGCCTTGACTGGAGAAGTGGCGGATCTCTGACTTAACCTGTTGACATCCACTGGACTGACGCTACCCGTCTTATGACCATCCACATGTTCACAGTTGTTAGTCACTTGAAACGACTACCAAACACTGGCAGCACTACATTCCGATACGCAGGCGAGCAATTCAATATCAAAGCCGTCATGAAGACGAGCACTATTGAAGGCGAATGTGACGAGCTCGTTAACTGGCTACAAAGCCCAAAAAGCCAAACGTATAGAGTGGGTGACTCACTTGACGGTTGTGCTATGTATAAAGGACAGACGTGCAAAATGTTCGATGTTCATAAGTACATCAACCAGCTTAGCGACGACCAAATTTAGTGGGCCTAGATGAACGTTGGAAGCGGATACCTATTGAAAGGAAAGCTCGGCGCTCGAGCATGTGTCTTGATCAGCATAATGGCCGGAATGAACTCAAATGGCTGGCACTTTGTTCGAGACCGATGGGAATAAGGGCCAAAAATTGTCAATTTCCACGAATTTAGGAACGTGCTACGAGCCCTCTAAGCCCTTGGTTTATCTGTGGATAAGCAATAAGAGCTAAACGGTATGTTCAAAGCGGATATTCTCAACATGAGTCGAAAACTTATCAAACTACCCATCACAGATGCAAAAGGCAAGATAAAAGACTATGCCCGATTCGGTATTGCCGTCATGGACCCAGCCGGCACAGATTTCGTGGAAAACGGCACTCAAATGTGGATTGAGGATGGCACACGCATCAATGTTGCCAATGCTAACCCAGACATCAACTACACGCCCATTCGAATAGTGATAGGCTACTGCGCTGATCACTCAGAAATCGCCTGTCGGTCCGGCGACGCCTTAGCACGCTGCTAACTCACAGAAATGCGCGGCTAAATCACTCGACATTGCACGATCATCTTGCCGCGAGATCAGAAATTCGGAATGGACATTGGACCTGACACTTTTGAAGGCACACTCTAAGAAGTGAGAAACTGGAGTGAAAAGCATGGCAGCCTCTATTAATTCGGGCGACAATTAGAGGAAACTCATTGTTGCTGTCGCGACTGCGTTAGTGCAAGACTAGGCTATCGCGGAACAAACTTAAACCGGAAGGAATTATAAGCTTTCCTAGACGATCATAGTCGCAAACACATCGCGCAATTAGTCGCGGTACTATACACCTATGGTTTCTAGATTATTCTTGAAGGCGATTACCTTTCAACCGATTACGAGAGTAGGGAAATACGCGTCCCAAGCAGCCTCTTGCCGATCGCTATGACAAGCTACCTCTTAAATTAAAACAGTTGTGGCTACAAGACCATGGGAGACACTACTAAAGGCGCAATTTTCGACACGATCGAGACATGCGACGCTTGTGACCGAACCGCGATCACATTATTGAATCAGTGTCGCCAGGTTGACAAGGGCATGGACCCATCAAAAGTCTATGTCTATATGTTGTCCAAGTCTTACCGAGACCTATTCGCATCTTAATGCGATGAAATTGGCGGTGAGAAAATGTCATACTTATGCTATAACATGGCTCGTTTCTCTGGGAATTATTACACCAGCAATAATGAACATATTAAGAGCAGAGAATAGCGATCACCCTAGGAGGCTGAGGTCATTAAAACCTAGATGCTCCACACCAAGAAGGCTAAGATAAGCTCAATCACTGAGCCAACTGTCAGTGGCACGTCCCACGACAATCCCATAGCACGGTTTGTGGAATGGGGAATCGTCGACGAATAATACGTAGGTCCAAGTGACAGAGTCGCTTGCGCTACCGCCGATTACGACATCCAGCCAAACTACCAGACCCTAATCAGCTTTTCGCATGAGAAAATAGAGAAGCGACAGGCTAAAGCCGAAGCTAAGCCACAAATGGTTAGGCAAGTAAGCCTAATGTGTGAGGACACTAACCACGTATTCCACAGCGGGTCTCCAGAAGCTGCTATGTTGGCATGTATGGAACGCACTAAATTGGTTGGACTACCCAGCGAATTTGTCATGGAAAAATTCTGTGAACAATAAGTCCGAAATTTCACGCAGTAAATCAATGAGCGTGGCCTTCATACTGAGCATGCGACATTAGACGACGCCCAGAATAATGCTACTGGCGTGTTAGAGTCTTAGCGCGCTAAGTCACAGAAACAAATAGCCGCTGAAATAGCGTTACTTGACGAACACATGCATCACAATCTACTAGGAAGCACTGAATGCAACATTTTCATCAAGAGCGAGCCACAATCAGACATTCGGCCCAGGTTAATAACTTCTGGGGACAATGGCACTAACCCATGTAATATAGCTTATAGCGACGCTTACACGGAATACCTTTTAGGATGGTCCTTTAACCCCTTTGCTGAGGAACACCACATTAAAGGGAAGAATATGGACTCTCTCCAACTCTACATGCAGTCGCTGATGGAAGCTTCCGAATGGATATATTGTTGTGATATGAAACAATTTGATGCTTCTCACACAGAACATGTCGTCGGGCTCGAAGCTGAACTAATCAAACTACTTGCAGGGCATGGGATAGGCAACATCGTCCACGACAACTTGCTTGAGCACTACACAATGGCTACAGGATACAGCACTCTTAAGGTCCATCCCTTCAATAATAGCGGAAATCGCCGCACATCGGAGAAAAATTGCATGTATAACCTAGCAATTATCCAAACAACCGATCTGATTAAGTTCGGCATCCTCGGGAGAGGATCTTCGTGCATCGAAGGTGATGACAGCGTTTATTGCACGCCCCACTATGACAGCACGAGGTCATTTGTTCCTCGCTGTTTGGGCATGGAATGCGAAGACTAATGGCATCGAACAGGCGCTGAGACCGCCGACTTCCTTAACAACACACTCTTAGACGATGGGCAAATGAGGCCCATGATCGGGCGTGTCTTAACCAAACTTGGCTTGACCTGCAAGCAAGTCGAACACGGACTAATTCGTCATTAAATTGGCGTAGCATCCGATATATCCCGAATCACTCTCAAGACACCCTGTCCGTCTGCCTACACGTATTTGGAAGTCATGTTAGCAATCAGGATTGACCAGCTTCATAAGGGAGCGGCTCTTCTTGAAAGTGCAAACGACACGTCTAAATTACGTGAAAAGAGCTTACGATTGGCCAAAACATTCGAGCTCTTTCGGGGTCGACTATAGATGCCACAACCCACCTTCACTTAAGAAGAGTATACTGCGCTCGCTGCCATGAGCCGGGACTCCAAGGAAGCCCTTTACACAACGCATACTTTGCGCCACAAGCCAAGCGATGAGCTACTGGAAATCAATGAGATGCAACACGGAGCTGATTTCAAATACATGACAGCCTGCCTGTTCCGTGACGGACCATATGCCAAGGTCTAAATTGAAGATCTCCCATCGTTTAAGGGTAAGCGTGTGAATAAAGAGAAACGCTTGACAACACCCGCTCAATATGAGCCACTTAAACCTTATCACCAAGCCATAAGTGGACTCAGTGACACATTTGCCCCCAGCTGCGACGATTGTGACGAGGCCACAGTAAAAACCTAGAGTCCATTCCTCGCGAGTGTATACCTAGATCCACTTATGACAGGACCTAGTGACATTATGCTCCAGTCTGGAAGTAGAACGTAACTCTATGTTCATTTGCATGCCAACCACGCTAAATAAGCAGGCGAATACTTCGATTGGATTGTCTAGGTTTTCACTAGCATGAGCCTTGATGACCGCCGCTTCTACTATAAGCATTTTAGATCGCTTTGTTCCACTTACAGAACTGGAAAAGAAAAACCTCTTTCAGCCCAAAAGCGTGAGTTCATGCAGCGTTTCTATTAAGCAGAAGAAGGAGTATCGTTTGAGGCTAACATTGACCCTGAGCTAAATCAAGAAGACTAGATCAAGGCTATTGTCAAAGCACGCTCAAATAAGATGGACCCTGATGAGGTTCACACTAAATTCGCAAGAGAGCACTTAGTCAATGGTAATGTCTCCACAGATACACCTACCAAACTAATTGATGAGACACTCAGAATCATGAGATTAATTCGACGACGTTCTAAGACTCACAGACCAATTTTACGACACTACTTCGTTCGTCCGTTACTGGTTGATGGAGATGTCGAGTCAAATCCTGGACCTGTGTTCTTAGATAAATCCCAACCAAGGGCTAAGTCAACTGGATTATTCACAAAATACAGAGTTTTTCTCACAGCTTTCTTCTTCACCCTCCTAATACCAATGGCCCTAAGCCAGAATCACACCGCCTAAGACACACAAGTCGGTGGCACCTACTTCTTCAAAGCAGGGGAAACCCTGCCCCAACCAACTCCGGCAGACGACACTAAGCTTGATTCCCTAGTGGAAAAGAACCAACGGAGACCTGCCATCACCGGAGTTTACGGCGAGTCTACTCAAAATCTCCTCAACTCAGACTACATCACTGCAGCCATGTGGACTGAGTTGTAACAAGACCACCCAAAACTAATGACAGCCCTAACCAAACTCGTTCAGAGTTATAAGGACGGTCCTCCATCGCCAACAGCCGCTATGGCAGTGGCCCAAAGCCCCGGATTCTCCTTTAAGGATGTCTGGGCCGTTAGGCCAAAAGACTAAGCACTCACTGGTGTAGATCGCACCAAAATGTTCGAGGTCTTAGCACGAAATGGCGGTTTATTTTGGCAAGCATCTTGCCCTTTCCTCAACGTGCCGGCCAAATATCAAGCACTCATGGGACCAGGATCACAGTTGTCGATCGTCTTGATTGAATTCGGATTCGGCATTAACATCCAGGGTTACAATGAACTCCGGGACGAAGAACGACGAGGAGCTCAAGAGCGAGTGCAGTCATTCAACGCCTACAACCAAAAGATGGGCTACAACTACCTATCGCGTGGACGCCGTGAGGGCTTCTATACTAGCGTCAATATCGGATCGCTCTAACGATCCGGTGCTTTCTCGGGACCTGGCAGGATGCCATAACCGACGGCTGACAATTTCGGTTCCAAGTTGCACACACTTGCCAAGCAAGAAGGAGGCGGCAAATGGATCGAACTTCTGCGATTCACAAGCGTACGTTATGTCAATCCATTCCCTGTTTCACAGCTACCCGGTCTACGAGGCGCTAAGACATCGAGTGCATGGCGTGGAGAGTCATGCGATAATTCCGACACAGAGTGGACGGAGGAAGAGATCGATGAAGCTCTTCAAGAAGACACACCTCTATACGGGGGCGAGAAGCGTTACAAGCGAGCACGGAAATTCCGTAGTTTCCTTGCTAAGTTGAAAGAAATGCTACCTGGAAGGGTAGGCAATATTGCTAACGGTCTCGATTGGATAGTCGAACGTATCGAGAGGAAGAATGAGCCTACAGTAGGTGATGAGCAAATAGCTGAAATGTACCGTAATGCGGTTTAGCTCTCACTGCCACAAGTCGTTGAGAACGTCCTAAATAACACATGGGACCGATACGCTGACTAGTATGCTGTTATGATGTTCTCTCCATTCTCAGCTACAGTCAAGGGTACACGCATACCGATGATGAAACCTTTGGCCACAACAACTGAGATGCAATATACCGATCTCGGTAGCTTCACCATTGAGCCCAAGTATGAAGGTTTGCTGTTTACCAGCTTTACTGCAGTATGGAATGCTCCTTGGGTGCTTTTCCCGAAACTACCAATTGGCTGGCAGAATTCACCCGTCATCACTTCGGCTGAAATGGCCTTGAATGGATAGTTCATTTCCGCTACTTCAGAGGAACCCGGCGTTGAAATACAGCCTGTTCGCATTAGAGATCAACTGATCCCACTATTTGAGGTTGGAGTATCAACCACCCAGCAAATCAGGGATGTTTATGATTCAACTGTGTATGCTTCGCCCAACACTCCAGACTCATTCCGTAAGACCTTCACTAAGCTTCGAGTTGTCGGAGCAGGATACAGACTCTTCAAGACCTCAGCGTCGCAACAAGAATCAGGTCTGATCAAGCAAATTGCAATGCCCTAGGGCCGATCAGCAATTAAGAATGCTTCCGAGCTACTCAACTATCCTCAGGATGATGACTTGCATCAGCGTATTTACGTTGCATCTAGAGGTTAGGACAAAGTAATGGGAACCACAGGCTTCCTGTCATAGCTTAATTATTAGCCTAATGACGTTAATGATACGGAAAACTTCTATCGACCTGAATTCAGGAATACAGCCCAGGCGAGTGATTTGGGCAATGGCGATTAATTAGCGTTGCGATACTGTGGACCTATTCGTTAGGTTGTTAGGTTCATCACACCACCTGACCCCTATTCGAGTTCAAACTGGCAACCTAACACCTACTACCTCCTCAGTGATTTCATCAGGGAGGCAATCTCAGCATCACTCACCACGGTTGAGTTCGATGGAATATGGATTGCTGGTTCATCGATTGACTAACCACACTTGTCGGTTAGCAACTTTGAAGGAGTTAACCAAACTGTGACTTTCGAGCTGCAAATGATCTAACATTTCGAAGGCACACCCACTAGCAAGTCACAGTTCCTTGAAACTGGCTTTGCACTTCTCGACATCAAGTTCGCGACCGCTATGGACATCATCCGACAATTCAACTTTGACCGTTACTTCGAAGGAGATTAATTGGTTAATAGTTATGATGAGGAGGTTAAAGTCCAAGACTTCACTGATACCAGACAACCGAACTACACCAGGGCTTTGTCTAGACTGAAGGCACCTAGCACTCGCACTCACGATCTCCTTGGACGAACATTCGTATCTCCTAGCGGAATCAATCCCATGCATCTGGACAATGTCAAACCAAACGACGAGACGTCTAATGCCTTACGCAGCTATGTAGGACCACTTCTAGATAGTTTGGCCCAAAATATGGGCTTGTCACAACAGCAACGCGACCAATTAGGCACGATCCAAGGGGAGGTTGGACGTGAAGTTAGCCGACACATGGCAAAGGATATTACTGGCGTTCTCACTTCCAAGAAGTGATGATCTCAGTAATTTTCCGACTGAAATAACCCGTGGTTGGGTTGGACACTGACCAAATAAAAGTCCGATTCGCCACAACACGAGACCGCTTTCGCATCTCAAACATACAGCAGAGGCC
>Ga0129331_1478494_pt1 | contig 12960 bp, 9 predicted proteins | sample CPBNA1_4_FD_105426 | JGI IMG/M metagenome (GOLD analysis project Ga0129331, IMG submission 105426) | Freshwater to marine salinity gradient microbial communities from Chesapeake Bay, USA - CPBay_Spr_31_0.2_RNA1 (Metagenome Metatranscriptome) | ecosystem: Environmental > Aquatic > Marine > Coastal...
AAACTTTGTATTTCGATCTATGGTTTGCATCTCTTAGAACAATCCTCCTTGCTCCCATCCTTTGTTGAATCCCAAATGTTTATATGCCTTTTCAGTCGCTTTTCTTCCTCTTGGAGTGCGCATCAAAAAACCTTCTTGAATCAAAAACGGCTCGTATACTTCTTCCAAAGTTCCTGCATTTTCACCAATTGCTGTTGCTATAGTTGTCAAACCAACTGGACCTCCATTAAACTTTTCGATGATGGTTGTCAACATTCGATTATCCATTTCGTCCAACCCATTCTTATCAACATGCAATGCTTCCAACCCGTACTCTGTAATATCCAAAGTAATGGTTCCGTTTCCTTTTATCTGAGCAAAATCTCTGATTCTTCTTAAAAGTGCATTGGCAATTCTTGGTGTTCCTCTACTTCTACTGGCGATCTGATAGGCGGCCGTATCTGCAATTTCAATGTTCAACAATCCTGCCGAACGCTCAACAATATTCGTTAAAGTCTCCGCATCATAATATTGCAATCTTGAATTAATACCAAATCTAGCTCGAAGGGGGGATGTCAATAATCCAGAACGAGTTGTCGCACCGATTAAGGTAAACGGACTCAAACTAATTTGAACTGTCCTTGCATTAGGTCCCGAATCGATCATTATGTCGATGGAATAATCTTCCATTGCAGAATAAAGATACTCTTCTACAACAGGCGAAAGACGATGAATCTCATCGATAAAAAGCACATCTCCTGTTTCAAGATTGGTCAATAAACCAGCCAAATCTCCTGGTTTGTCTAAAACAGGTCCACTGGTTACTTTAAAGCCAACACCTAACTCATTGGCAATAATGTTGGCCAATGTTGTTTTACCCAATCCTGGAGGTCCATGCAGCAACACATGATCGAGAGGTTCGTTTCGCAGTGTTGCGGCCTTGACAAAAATTTCTAGATTTTCAACAATGCTTGGTTGACCTGCGAAATCATTCAAAGATTTTGGACGCAAGACTTTATCATAATCCTGATCTACGGATTGTTCGGCCTCTTCCCTATAATCGAATGATTCTTCTTCTTCCAACTGAATTCGCTTTTACTCAAAAATACGAAATCCCTTTCTCCCGAGAACTATCGAGACGAAAGGGATTTCAAAAAAGGTTTGTTTCAATTAATGATCGTGCTCACCTTCAGCCAATGGAACATTCTGAGGAATGAAATCCACATCTGAACCAGGCTTAGAGTAATCATAAGGCCATCTATGCACTGTTGGTAATTCGCCAGGCCAGTTTCCGTGAATGTGTTCTACTGGTGTAGTCCACTCTAAAGTATTTGATCTCCATGGATTTTGAGGTGCTTTTGGCCCTCTGTAAATCGAATAGAAGAAGTTGAACAAGAATATGATTTGACCCAAAGCAGCAATTATCGCGAATATCGTAATGATAACATTCAAATCGAATATCATATCGCCCGCTATTGTATCGAACTCATTGTAAACTGAGTTATCATAATATCTTCTCGGTGCTCCAGCTATCCCAACAAAGTGCATTGGAAAAAATACTCCGTAAGCACCTACTATCGTAATCCAAAAATGGGCGTATCCTAAACGCAGGTTCATCATCCTACCGTACATTTTAGGAAACCAATGATAGACTCCAGCAAACATTCCAAATACGGCTGACATCCCCATTACTACGTGAAAGTGAGCTACTACGAAGTAGGTGTCATGTACCGCAATATCTAGGGCTGAATCGGCCAATATGATTCCTGTAACACCTCCAGTTATAAAAGTAGAGACCAAACCAATGGCAAACATCATAGCTGGTGTCAAATGCAAAGATCCCCTCCATAATGTCGTTAAATAATTAAAGACCTTGACTGCTGATGGAATTGCAATTAGCAATGTGGTAAATACAAAGACGGATCCTAAGAATGGATTCATCCCTGTTATAAACATATGGTGGCCCCAAACGATAAAAGAGAGGAAGCCAATTGCCAGAATTGAACCAATCATTGCTCGATAACCGAAAATTGGTTTTCTTGAGTTGGTTGAGATAATCTCTGAAGATAATCCGAGGGCAGGAAGTAATACAATGTAGACTTCTGGGTGACCTAGAAACCAAAATAAGTGTTGATAAAGTATGGGCGATCCACCTGAGTTCGTCAGCATTTCACCACCGACAATGATGTCAGATAGATAGAAGCTTGTTCCAGCCAATCTGTCCATCATCAACAATAAAGCAGCTGATAAAAGCACCGGAAACGAAAGAACACCCAAAATAGCCGTTACGAAGAACGTCCAAATTGTCAAAGGCATTCGCGTCATACTCATTCCTTTCGCACGCAAGTTCAAAACGGTTACAATGTAATTCAATGAACCGATTAAAGAGGAAGCAATAAAAATTGTCATTGAAACCAACCAAAGAGTCATACCTGTGCCAGATCCACTCACCGCTTGCGGAAGAGCTGAAAGAGGCGGATAAATTGTCCATCCGGCCATAGCTGGTCCAGTTTCAACGAACATCGAACAAAGCATGATGACAGAAGAGATCAAAAAGAACCAATAAGATAGCATGTTCAAGAAGCCCGAAGCCATGTCACGTGCACCCAATTGAAGTGGAATTAGCATATTGGAAAATGTTCCCGAAAGACCTCCTGTCAACAAGAAGAAAACCATTATTGTACCGTGAATGGTCACCAATCCCAAATACATATCTTCCTTCAAAACTCCACCTGGAGCCCATTGCTCACCAAGGAAAAAAGACAAGAAATCAGAACTTTCTCCTGGCCAAGCCAATTGGATACGGAACAAAACCGATAACAACATAGCCACAACGCCCATGAAGATGGCAGTCATTAAAAACTGTTTACCGATCATTTTATGATCCTGGCTAAAAATATACTTAGAAACGAAACCTTCTTCTTGATGAGCGTGGTCGTCATGACCATGGTTTCCGTTTGTTTCGTGCGCTACTGCCGACATTTTCTGTTTATTTTAATTTTATTAAATATTTTATTAAGCTGCTACAACAACTTCTTCAACTACAGCATCTGGTACAGGTACTGGAGGCATAAAGGAATCTTTAAAAGTACTTCCTTTTTTACCGTCCATCCATTTTTTGAACTCTTCCTTTGGCAAGACTACAACAATCATTTTCATTTTGTAGTGAGCCCCTCCGCATATCTTATTGCACATCAAGACATAATTAAAGTTCGGATTCTTCATACGCTCGCGCATTTCTTCAGTCGTCACATTTGGGGTGAATTTGAATCTTGTTACTTGTCCTGGCACATTGTTCATTTGAGCACGAAAATGTGGGAAGTAAGCCGAATGTAATACATCCTTTGCTCTGAAATTAAATTCATATGCCTGTTCCGAACACAAATACAAAGTATCCTTTTGAATGATATCATCATATGCCATTGCATCTAATTTACTATCATGCCTTTCTCTAATTTGATGCAATAAACGAATCAAACGTTGTTTGCGACTCAAATCATTCATCATACTCTCTCTTTCGTCAGGCGTCATCATTACGCTTCGATCATTCAGTTTTGCTTCAATAGTTTTTATTCCACTCAACCCATTTTCCATCTGCATGATTGCTGTATCAATAGTGGCAGTAGTCATTAATGCCAATTCGTTAGCATCCGTTGTTAACTTGTAATCAAATTTCCCAAGTTTATTATCTTCTCCTGAATAGCGTGCTGTCCAGTCAAATTGTTTTGAGAACAATTCTACACGAACTGCCTCTTTGTCTGATGGTCCAGTTATTTCATTCCAAGATCTAAGACCTAAAATAATGATGACGGCCAAAATAATTGCAGGAACAACCGTCCAAATCATCTCTAATTTATTATCATGAGGAAACCAATATGCTTTCACACCTGGTTTTTTCACAAACTTAAAAGAGAAATAAAACAACAAAAAATTGGTAATGAAACAACCTATTATAATGATGATCAAATTTAATCCCATCAACCAGTCATATTCTTCACCGTGAACAGAGGCGGCATCTCCACGACCCGTCCACCCATATTTTTTGATCAACCAAATAAATCCTATTGTCAAAAGAATCATAAACACTAACATGAGCTTTCCGTTCATATTATTATCTCTGATGGTTACCTCAGTTTCCCCTTTCTTAGTCATTTTGGAAGAAAGCTCATACAAACGCATCAACTGCGCGATTGCGAAAACTCCTAGGACAAGAACAGCTATTATTATTAATTTACTTCCCATTTTTTATTCTTTTTGACAAATTCTTTTAATCTATATTAAATTTCGTGGTGAATACTTTCATCCAAGAACGGGTGATTCACTGGAGTAAGGGGAGCTTTTGACAAGTTCGTAAGCAATATTCGGATGAAAAAACCAGCGATTAACACCGCCATACCTATTTCTATGAATCCTATATGTGCGTTTGTTCCCATTGAACCTGCAGAAACCATAATCCAAACGTCTAACCAGTGACCCGCCAAAATAATCAATCCTACGAATGAAAGAATACCAGCATGTCGTTTTGCGTCTCTCGACATTAGTATTAACATCGGAAAAGCAAAATTGATTATAAACATGAAGAAATAAACGAATCTAAAATCCTGAGTCCTTGTAACATAGTACGTTACCTCCTCAGGAATATTTGCATACCAAATCAGCATGTACTGCGAGAAGAACAAATAAGACCATAAGAATGAGGTCGCGAAAACCCATTTGCCTATGTCATGAATATGGTTTTCATTCACTTTAGGTAAATAACCCAATTTCTTTAAATACAAAACTGTCAATACCAATACAACCATAGCTGAACACCACATCCCTGCGAAGATATACCATCCAAACAAAGTTGAGAACCAGTGAACATCAACAGACATTAACCAATCCCAAGCCGATGTTGAACTAAATACAGCAAAGAATACTAAAAAGACGGCTGCTTTCTTATAGTTTGTAAAATGAAGGTCAGTACCTCCTACTTTGTCTTCTAACAAAGAACGTTTTTTGAATCCCCAGAAGTACCAATAGTACACTCCGAAATAAGCTATTGTTCTTACCCAAAAGAAGATTTTATTTAGATAAAATGCTTTGCCTGCAACAATGGGATCACTTTTAACTACTTCAGGATCCATCCAGATGTAGATGTGTGCTCCATCCATCAAGGTAATGATCAATAGTACCAAGCCCAATAGACCTATTCCGTATGGAAGAAATCCTGCTTGTGCTTCAATGATTCTTTTTACTGAAGCATACCATCCTGATTCAGTTGCATATTGTAACGCTAAAAAGAACAACGCTCCCAAAGCCAAGGCAAAGAAGTAAAACCCATTTGTTAATCCATTCACCAACAAACGTTGTGTTAGGTGATGAGATCCTAAGTCAGAAATGATCCCGATAATTAGGCAAAGCGCACCCAATCCCATTAGAATCAAGGTTAACATTTTTGCTTTATTAGCTATTTTGAATTCCATTTGTATAGAGTTAAAAGCGTTTTTATTCTTGTGTTACAGTCGTATCCGGGGCAGCAACCGCGGCTACTGAACCATCTGCATTAAATTTTCCGTAATCAGCGTTTTGAAACTGACGAACATAATGAACCAAAGTCCAGATGTCTTTCTTCTTCAAAAACGATCCGTGCGCACCCATTGAGTTCAAACCGTAATAGATGGAGTAAAAAATCTGACCGTCACCTAAATCTGGTCTTGTTTTGTAATCCGGAACACCTGAATATGCTCCAGACACCATCATTGGACCATTTCCATCTCCTTTTTCACCATGACAGTGCATACATTTGCTCGAATACAAATACTTCCCTCTTTTCATGATTGCTTCTGAATTTTCAACCGTTAAAATCAACGGGTTTTTATCATTTTTTGCTAATGCATATGTATCCTCATTTGTAAACTCGTAACCCACTAATCCGTGGGTAGTTTTGAATGTAATATTCGGCTTACGGAAATAAGGAAGCGACATTAGAACATCTGTCTCGTCCGCTCCTATATATGGAATAACATTCAAAGGTGGCGTCAATGCAGATTGCTTCATCGTTTTTTCAGCATCTTCAACATTTCTCAATTGACCATAATCAACATATGGCTCTATTGCAGGAGAACGGTACATGTCGGGCATGTATTCCAATCCAGAACTATCAGGATTTGAAACACAAGCACCCATCAACATAACTGTTGCTAGACCTAATGTCAGTTTAACGATTGCCGTTATTTTCTTTTTCATCTGTTTCTATTTGTTTTGTCAGACTACCCAAACCTTTCAGATTGAGGTTACTTGGCAAATTTTTATATTTCTTTTTGATCTAATTCAACAATTCCCGTTTCCTTCAACATTGCATTTAATTCCTCGGCTGAGAATTTTGAATTTTCTGAAGTTCTGATTTCAATTACAAATCTGTCATCCGTTGTTCTTGGATCAGGATTGTAAGCTGGCATACCGGGAAGTATTTTATTTCTCAACATGTAAGTAATCGCCATTCCGTGAGCAGCACACAATACCGTGAACTCAAAAGTAATTGGAACGAAGGCCAACATGTTATCTAGATACGATTCATTTGGTTTACCACCAATGTTCATCGGCCAATCGGTTACCATGAAGTAACGCATTCCAATTGTCGCCAAAAGAAGGCCAGTCAATCCATAAATGAAGGCCATGATTCCTAATCGGGTGTTTTTCAAACCAATGATAGGATCAATACCGTGAATAGGAAACGGAGAAAACACTTCGCTCACTTTCACTCCTTTCGACACTAAATGTTTCGCCCCATCTTTGAGGATATCATCGTCGTCGTACATTGCATAAAATACTTTCTCTGCCATGTCTTATTTATTAATGTTTATCGTCTCCATGATGTGCATCTGGAGCATTTTTATATGATTCACCTGAACTTTTTAATATTGTTTTCACCTCATTCAACGGCAATACCGGGAAAAAACGAGCAAATAATAAGAAGAATACAAAGAATAATCCGATTGTTCCAACGTATACTCCAATATCAATATGACTTGGGAAATGCATACTCCATGAAGATGGAAGGTAATCTCGGTGCAATGAGGTAACGATAATTACATAACGCTCAAACCACATTCCGATATTTACTACAATTGAAATTATGAAAGTAAAGATCAAACTTGTTCTTAATTTCTTGATCCACATCAACTGTGGAGAAAGAACGTTACATGTCATCATCGACCAGTATGCCCACCAATAAGGCCCTGAAGCTCTATTGATAAATGCATATGCTTCATATTCAACTCCTGAATACCAAGATACGAATAGCTCAGTAATGTAGGCTGTTCCAACAATCGAACCTGTAACCATGATTACAATATTCATGTATTCGACGTGCTTGGTATGAATGTATGCCTCAAGTCCCATTGCCTTTCGCATAACGAGCATCAAGGTTTGTACCATGGCAAATCCTGAGAATACAGCCCCAGCAACGAAATACGGAGGAAAGATAGTCGTGTGCCATCCTGGAATAACCGATGTAGCAAAGTCAAATGATACAATAGAGTGAACGGAGAATACAAGTGGTGTAGCGAGCCCTGCAAGAACCAAAGAAATCAATTCGAAACGATTCCATTGTTTTACTCTCCCTGACCACCCAAAAGAAAGGATGGAATACATTTTCTTAGCTACTGGCTTTTTAGCTCTATCACGTATCGTTGCGAAATCCGGAATCAAACCAATGTACCAGAATACTAATGATACAGAAAGGTAAGTCGAGATCGCGAATACATCCCAAAGAAGGGGTGAGTTAAAGTTGACCCAAAGTGAACCGAATTGGTTGGGCAAAGGCAAAACCCAGTATCCTAACCATAAACGTCCCATGTGAATCAAAGGGAAAAGCCCTGCCATAAATACGGCGAAAATCGTCATCGCCTCAGCAGAACGGTTAATGGCCATTCTCCATTTTTGACGGAACAATAAAAGTACTGCAGAAATTAAGGTTCCGGCGTGACCGATGCCTACCCACCATACAAAGTTGGTAATATCCCAGGCCCATCCGATGGTTTTATTCAATCCCCAAACACCAACTCCTGTTCCAAGTAGATATAGAATACATCCTACTCCATACAATCCGATGATGGCCGCGATTCCGAACAAAACATACCACATCTTTGGCGCTTTGTCTTCAATCGGTCGGCATACATCCTCAGTGATATCATGATAGGATTTGTGTCCTAAGATGAGGGGTTCTCTAATTGCTGCTTCCTTATGCATTACAGTCTGTTTTATTTCTTAATTAATGATGTGCTTTCTTACCGTGGTCTTCACCATGAGCCTCGCCGTGTCCGCCATGCGCTTCTACTTTGTGTTCTTGTTGTAATCCAGCCAATTCTTTGTTCTCGTGGTTACGTACTTTCGTTTTGTACCAGATATTTGGCTTAACCCCAACTTCTTCTAAAGCTTGATAAGCACGTTTGTCATCTGAACTAGTACGAACTATCGATTTCAAATCGTTCCAGTCACCAACGATGATTGCATTGGTTGGACAAGCATCTGAACAAGCCGTCGTAACGTCTCCATCCATAACAGGTCTTTCCGCTTCTTTTGCAACCAATTTCCCTTCTTGAATACGTTGTACACAGAATGAACATTTTTCCATTACACCACGCGTACGAACTGTAACGTCTGGGTTCAATACCATACGTCCAAGGTCGTCTTGAGCCGGGTTGATTTCTGTAAATTTCTTATATGATGGGTAGTTGAACCAGTTGAATCGACGCACTTTGTAAGGACAGTTGTTTGCACAATATCTTGTGCCGATACATCTGTTATAGGTCATCTGGTTCAATCCTTCGTTACTATGAGTAGTGGCCGCTACTGGACAAACTGTCTCACATGGAGCGTGATTACAGTGGTGACACATCATCGGCATATGAACTACCGTTGGATTTTCAGCTGTATCTTCTGCTGCATCCATGAAGCTTATTTTACTCAAGTCATGGTCTTTACGACTACCTACCGCAGCTTCAATATCTGAAGCAAAGTAACGGTCAATTCGCAACCAGTGCATTTCTCGTCCTCTTCGAACTTCGTCTTTACCAACAACTGGTACGTTGTTTTCTGACTGACAAGCGATCAAACATGCACCACAACCGATACAACCGTTCAAATCAACTGTCATCGCCCAACGGTGACCAATTTTTTCTACTGGATGTGCATCCCATAAATCGAATTCCGCCATCGGAGCTTCAACGTGGTTTCCGTGCTCATCCAATTTCTGTAAAGTCCACTTCTTATTATATGCACTTTGATCTTTCGATTTGTAAGTACCTAATGTCGTTTCTTTAACAATCGAGTTACGCGCCATCACTGTGTGGTGAATTTGCGTTGCAGCGATTAAGTATGATCCTTCTTCTTTATTGATTGAAACTTCACCATTGTAACTCATGGTTCCGTTTTCCATTCCAACAAAAGCAAATGCATTCGCTCCAATTGGTTTAGGGTTTCCGTTTTCATCTTCAACAGCCCCTCCGTACTCTTTCGTTTGGAAAGCTGCAGTTCCGATTTTTTCGCCATTTGCTCCACGTCCGTATCCTAAAGCGACACCAACTGTCCCAAGAGCTTGTCCTGGAGATGGATAAACGGGAAGAGTCATTGATTTAGCTCCCATTTTTACAGTCGCTAAACTCAAACCTGTTTCTTGATCGAAAGTCAATTGGTAATCATTACCCATATCCGTTGGATTCATGGTAATGTAATTGTCCCAAGTTACTTTTGAAATTGGATCTGGAAGCTCTTGCAACCATGGATTGTTGGCTTGATCACCAACTCCGATTCCCGCTTTTTGGTACAGTGCAACTTCCCATTTCCCTTTCTTAGGCAATTTAGAAGCTAATCCGCTCAACGCACCTTCATTGAAAATTGGCACTGTTGCTGGCATAATTGTATCAGGAGATACACTATTGTGTACAGCCATTCCCCAATATTCGTCCCAACTTGCTACTTCGGTTTGAACATCAAATCCGAATTGTTTCCAATTGGATGTGATAACGTTGTAATATTCTTTTGAATCTTTTCCTCCACGTTTTGCAGTACCACCCCAAACCATCATCGATTCTTGAGCCGCAGCCGTATTTCCGATAGGACGGATAGTTGGTTGTGCAATAGAATAGTGACTAGCTTTTGGGCTGAAATCGTTCCAAGCCTCCAATGCATGGTGGTCTGGACAGATGTATGTACATTTCGAAGCCGTCTCATCAGGATGAGCAGAGAAAGAAATAGTTGTTTTGATTTTGCTTAGTGCCATGGCGAACTTGTCACCGTTTGGTAATGAGTAAGCTGGATTCACCCCGCAGAAAAGAATCATATCAGGACCTTTTCCACCAATTACTTTATTCACGAATTTGTTCATCTTGTCATCTTCTGACTGGAACATATTCACTTTATCGTTAATGTTAATTGTAGTGGCATATGCACCCAATTTCATGTTCAATTTATTTGCTAAAATTTGAACTGCTGCGTTGTTTGATCCTGCGACTACCAATGAAGCATCTTTCGATTCTCTCAACGCTTTGATTGCTAAATCAGCAATTTTGGTTGCCGGTTTCGACAATTCAGTAGAAACTCCACTAACTGGAGCACCCATAGCTTTCAACATGTACGCCAAAACATTTGCTTGTTCTGAAGGCTTGATCATTGCACGGTTATCGGCATTGGATCCAGTAATCGACATATTCGATTCGAATTGAAAGTGCTTATTCATCCACTCACCATCCGGATTTCTTCTTGATCCGTATTGGTTAGTGTATTGCGTAGACATCAGCCATCCGCTCATGAAATCAGCTCCAACAGAAACAATTGTTTTTGCTTTTGAGAAATCATAATCTGGAATAAATGCTTCGCCAAAAGACTCCATATTCGCTTTACGAATACCAGCGTATGACTGCGCATCGTATTGAATGTGTTCGAAGTTTCCGTTTTCTTCTGTACCACCTACCGCGGCACCCAGAGCTTTAATAGCATTGTAAGTAGAAGGACTAATGATAGAATTAGAAACCAACGTAACTTTTCCTCCTTTTGCTTTTACATCAGCAATTGCTTTCTTGATCTCACCATCAACAGCGGTCCAGTTTGTCACTTTCCCGTTTTTTGTTGGTGAAGTCAAACGAGAACTATCGTACAATCCAAGAACCGATGCGATAATTTGGGCATTTGTATTTCCTTTGGTAAAGCCTTGCTCTTTATTTCCTTTAATGAAAATTGGTCGACCCTCACGCGTTTTAACTAAAATACTTGCGTATGAATTGCCGTCGTAATATGTCGATGCATACCAAGTCGCAATTCCCGGAGTTACATTCTCTGGTTTATTCACATAAGGAATAGCTTTAACAACTGGCGCTTCACAAGCTGCAACTGTTGCAGCAGCAACACTAAATCCTAAAAATTTCAAGAAATCACGACGTGCTGGTGATGACTCTGCAACACCGTCTTCGTTCAAAAACTCATCGACAGTCGTTCCTTTTGGAAACTCTTCATCTCTATTCTGTAGGAATTCGGGCGTCTCTTTTAATTCGTCGACACCTTTCCAATATTTTTTTGTCAATTCCATAATCTATATTCGAGTACTTCGATTCTTAATTCTATTAATAATGGCATTTAGCACATTCCCAACCACCCAATTCTTTCACGGTTACTTTACCATCTTTCAGGTATTCATCGTACAATTTACGGTCGTTGTTCAATAATCTTTTGTGGATTTCGGCATAATAACCTCCACCTTTTGTGTCAATTGGCCCAGTAGAAATTTCTTTCTCACCGTGACACTCAATACACCAACCCATTGTTAAAGTAGGTCTTGTTAACTTAACATTCCCTTCAATCTTGTTCAATTCTTCAATCGGTTGGATTTTTGCTGTTTCTTTTTGCTGCGTCATATCTCCGTGACATTGTTTACAATCAATTCCACCAATGTTCACGTGTTGTGAATGAGGGAAGTAAACGTGATCTGGCAAAGCATGAACCTTATTCCAAATGATAGGCTTTGTTTTACCAGTGTATGAACCAGCTCCCTCTGGATTAAATCCAGCAGCATCATAAATCTTAGAAATTTTCGCGATTTGGTCTGGCGTATTGCCTTTGATTTGCTTGTGACAGTTCATGCAAACATTCACAGTTGGTAATCCTGCAGATTTTCCTTGATCTACAGAGTTGTGACAATACTTACAGTCAATTCCATTGATACCTGAATGCACACTGTGGGGGAATTCAATCGGTTGTGAAGGTTGGTAGCCTGAAACAACACCAATATTTCCAAGACCTTGCAATCCCCATACAGCTAGAGTCAATACAATCAACATTGCCGACACACCTACTTTTCCTTTATTGTGGTACGCCCAAGATTTAAATTCGTCTAAATAACTAGCACCGTCATTTACATCTTTTCCTTCAGCAAGAGCCGTAGCATTATTCAATTGACGTCTAACTCCACCTATTGCTGCAATAACCGTAAAGAATATAGCTCCTAAAAGCACCCACATCCACGTGTTCGATGTTTCTTCAGTTTCGCCAACAACTTCAGTTGTAAGTCCTCCATCATCGGCGGGACCAGCTGCACCTGGCAAAGGCTGTTCATCCACCCAGTCTAAGATAGAATTGATCTGCTCTACGCTCAATTCAGGGAAGGCCGTCATCGCTGTTGGCGACCATGCTGAAACAGCTTTTGCATATGGATCAGTTGCCGCAGCATTCTGCCAATTATTCACCCACGTGTATATCGAACCTTCCTTTGCACCTCCATCTGCCCATTTGGCGCGGACTTGGAACAACTTCGGACCTGTATTGTCTTTATGTGGATTGTGGCAACTTGCGCATTTCGCTTTGAAAAGGGCATCTCCTTGTGCCGTGGAGTTGAAAGTGAAGACGGTTAATGCCATTGAAAGCAAGCCGAAACACCATTTATTATAGTTTCTAAACATCTGATTGATAGATATTTTCATTTAAAAATCTTCAGTTAATGTGTAAAAT
>Ga0129331_1334643_pt1 | contig 12206 bp, 9 predicted proteins | sample CPBNA1_4_FD_105426 | JGI IMG/M metagenome (GOLD analysis project Ga0129331, IMG submission 105426) | Freshwater to marine salinity gradient microbial communities from Chesapeake Bay, USA - CPBay_Spr_31_0.2_RNA1 (Metagenome Metatranscriptome) | ecosystem: Environmental > Aquatic > Marine > Coastal...
AATAACTACATTATTGTGGGTGCGGCCATGGGTACCTTGATGGCAGCTAATGTGTGGATGGTAATCTGGCCAGCTCAGCGCATTGCTCTGGGTATCGAAGAGGGTGGCGACAAAGCCGCAGCTGGTGCCAAGGCACTGCTGGCGTCGCGCACCAATACGCTGTTCTCAGCACCTATGCTGTTCGGCATGCTGGCTGGTCCTCACTACGGACAGTACGGCACTGAAGTCGGCGGCACTGGTTTGACTGTTATGCTAGTGATTGTTTTGGCTCTTGAAGTCAATGCACTGAAGGGCAAGCAGGGTCCAATGACCACTGTAAATGGTGTGATCGGCTCCAGCCTGGCGCTGACTGCTGTTATGGTTGCTGTGCTCAACTTCCTCTAGGTAATTGAGCAGCATCAGAAGCCGGCACTGGTTACCCAGTGCCGGTTTTTTAATGTCTGTCTTATAGGGGCTATACAAAGCTGTATAAAATTAATGAATCCGGGATGCCCCAGAGCCTCTATGGGCGTATAATCTTCCGCCATCGCAATGATCTGTCAGGGATTCGAGATTATGGAAAAGAAACGCATTAAACCGATTGTCGCTGAGCGCGACGATATGATCGGCCGTTCACCCTCCACACCTAGGTCTGATGGTGGTGACAATAATGGTTCCTCTGGTCAAACCACCGGCATGTCAGGTCTGTGGAAGTTTATGGTGTTGGTGGCTTTCTTTGGATTGGGCGGGGCCGCCGGCCTGGGCTGGATGCAGTATCAGGATTTAGCTACCAAGCACAGTTCATTATTGCAGCGCTTTGAGTTGCTGGAGTCGCGGTTGAGTAGCACTGATGAGTCGGTGACCCAGTCTGGCGCTGCTATGCAAGTCACTATCAGCAAGCAGGGAGACCAACTTAAAAAACACTGGAGCGAAATTAAAAAGCTCTGGGGTGTGACCAATGATATTAACAAGGGCAAAATTGAGAAGAATCAAAAAGATATCTCTTTTTTGGCCAGCAAGCGCAATACGCTTGAAGAGTCGGTAAACAAAGATAGTAAAAAGCTGGCTACGCTCAGCGCCAATTATCTGGGTATGGCCGCCGATGTAGAGGCGCTTGCTGAGAGCATGCGCAATCAGAGCGATGGGCTCAACCGCATCAATAGCTCTGTGGCGCTGATTAATCAGCGCATTAAAAACAATGCTGAGGGTATCGAGTCCATGGAGGCTTTCCGTCGTCAGATTAACCAGAAAATCTATGCTTTAGAGCAGCGCAGTGGTGCTACTCTTACCCAGACAGGATCAAATTAGTAAATATTATGACTGTTATTCGCCAGCAAGATCTTATCCAAAGTGTCGCAGATGCTCTGCAGTATATTTCTTACTACCACCCAGCTGACTTTATCAAGGCGGTAAAAGAGGCCTACGATCGCGAGGAGTCCAAGTCTGCCAAAGATGCTATGGCACAGATTTTAATCAACTCGCGCATGTGTGCCATGGGCCACAGGCCGATCTGTCAGGACACCGGCATAGTGACAGTTTTTGTGAAAGTGGGCATGGACGTGGGCTGGGATGCGGATATGAGCCTGAGCGATATGATTAATCAGGGAGTGCGCGAAGCCTACACCCACCCCGACAATATTCTGCGCGCCTCGATACTGGCGGATCCAGATGGGGCTCGCACCAACACAGGTGACAACACACCAGCTGTTATTCATTACGAAATAGTGCCCGGCGATAAGGTAGAGATAGATGTCGCTGCCAAAGGTGGCGGCTCTGAGGCTAAATCTAAGTTTGCTATGTTGAACCCATCAGACTCCGTGGTTGATTGGGTGCTCAATGTAGTGCCCACCATGGGTGCCGGCTGGTGCCCGCCTGGTATTTTGGGTATTGGCCTTGGTGGCACAGCAGAAAAAGCTATGCTGATGGCCAAAGAAGCCCTACTTGAGCATATTGATATTCATGACCTGCAGGCCAAGGGCGCCGAAAACCGCAACGAGGAGCTACGTCTTGAGCTGTTCGACAAGGTTAATGCGCTGGGTATAGGTGCCCAGGGGCTTGGCGGCCTGACCACTGTATTAGATATCAAGATCAAAGATTACCCCTCCCATGCAGCCAATAAAGCTGTGGCGATTATTCCCAACTGTGCGGCAACCCGCCATGTGCATTTTGAACTGGATGGCACTGGCCCAGCTCAACTTGAGGCCCCCAATCTTGACGACTGGCCCGATATCACCTGGGAAACTGACGATACTGTGCGCCGGGTTAATCTGGATACAGTCACCCAGCAAGATATAGAGCAGTGGAAGCCAGGCGATACATTACTGCTATCGGGCAAAATGTTGACGGGCCGCGACGCCGCCCATAAGAAGATGACCGATATATTGGCCCGGGGCGAGCAGCTGCCTGTTGATCTGACTGGGCGCTTTATCTATTACGTCGGCCCCGTAGATCCCATTGGCGAAGAGGCTGTGGGGCCAGCGGGACCTACCACAGCCACAAGAATGGACAAGTTTACCCGCACCATGCTGGAACAGACCGGCCTGATGGGCATGATTGGCAAAGCTGAGCGCGGCCAGACTGGTATAGATGCTATCAGGGATAACAAAGCGGTGTACCTGATTGCCGTGGGCGGCGCCGCCTACCTGGTTTCCAAAGCCATTACCCGCGCCGAGGTTATCGCCTTTCCGGAACTGGGTATGGAAGCCATCTATGAATTTGAAGTCAATGAGATGCCGGTCACTGTGGCAGTGGATACCAGTGGCGAATCTGTGCATCGCATAGGCCCGGCAATCTGGCAGGCTAAAATCGAAGAGAAAACCCTTAAACTCGACTAATATAATATTGGTAAATCGAATCATTAGCTCGAAGGTAATTCATGGCTATATCTTTACAGAATCACCACTAACAGAGCTCAGTCAAATGAGCTTTTACAGCCCTTGGGGCAAATCATAAATGAAAGGAAAACAAAATGAACAGCGTTAAATCAGTCATCGCAGGATTGGCTATTATTGCTTCTAGTGCTGCCGTCTCGGACAGCTGGTATCTTGGAGAGGCAGTGAGTCACTACGTCCTTGATGATCAGCGCGCCCTTGAGGGAGATATAGAGGGTACCCAGGCGGGTCTGCATATAGGTAAATATTTTTCTGACAGCGTTGCTGTAGAACTGGGTTATGGCACCAACGTAGGCCATGATAACTTTGATGTTCTTACTCTGAGCAGCGTTATCTGGCTGGGTGACAGTGCGGCTAACTGGCGCCCCTATGCCATGCTTGGATTTAACCGCTACGACTTTACTGACAACAGCAATCTGGCCGCCGGGCATGACGATAACTCCAGTCAGATACTGTTTGGTCTGGGGTTGAGCACCATGATTGCAGATGAAGTTCAGTTTCGTGCTGATTTGCGCGGTATGGGCGGCCATGATGAAACTGGTGAAGATGTAGGTTTGCAACTATCCATCAACCATATGTTCGGCCAGAAATCTGCGCCGGCTGTTAAAGCATCGCCAGCTCCGGCTCCAGCACCTGTGGTAGAGCAGGAACCCGAAGTGCGTACCATTACCATTCGTTTAAATGTCGAGTTTGAATTTAATCAAGACAGAGTAAAGTCTGTTTATGGTGACCAGCTAGAGGCTATAGCCGCCGCTATGCGCGCCCATACCGATATTGAGTTGGTGCTGGAAGGCCATACGGATAGCCGTGGCTCCGATAGCTACAATGCCGATCTGTCTAGCCGTCGAGCCGCTGCAGTGGCGCGAAAAATCGCCGAGGACTATGGCATTGCCAGCGATCGTATCTCCGCAGTGGGCTACGGTGAGAGCCGCCCCATAGCCACTAACGATACAGATGAGGGCCGTGCCCGCAACCGTCGTGTTGTCGGCGAGATGACTTTCTCTGAAGTAGCTGCAGACTAATCAGGTGGCGACTTACTACAGAGTCTAAGAGAAAATAAAACGGCGCCCCTCAGGCGCCGTTTTGCTATCAAACAAAAGGGCTGGTTATGGGCACTACATTTTATTGGCACGATTATGAAACCTTTGGGGTCGATCCCTCCAAAGATAGGCCATCCCAGTTTGCCGGTCTGCGCACAGATGAAAATCTCAATCCCATTGGCGAGCCTCTGGTTATTTACTGCCAGCCGCAAAAGGATATTCTTCCGGCCCCCATGGCCTGCCTGGTGACTGGCATTACCCCTCAGCACGCCATGGAACAGGGTTTGCCGGAGCCAGAGTTTATGGCTCAGATTTATGCTCAATTGGCTATGCCTGGCACCTGTGGCGTGGGCTACAACAGTGTTCGCTTTGACGATGAGGTCACCAGATACAGCCTGTATAGAAATTTCTACGACCCCTATGAGCGCGAGTGGAAGAATGGCAATTCGCGGTGGGATATCATAGACATGCTGCGCCTCTGCCGAGCGCTTCGTCCCGAGGGTATAAACTGGCCAGACCATGAGCCAGGCCGCCCCAGCTTTAAGTTGGAAGACCTGACCAGAGCCAATGGCATCGCCCACGAGGCAGCCCATGATGCTCTGAGCGACGTGACAGCGACTATAGCTATGGCCAGGCTAGTCAAAGAAAAACAGCCCCGGCTGTTTGACTATGTGGTTAATCACCGCAGTAAAAAAGCCATTGCTGAAATGCTCAACACCCAGCAGCGCAAACCGTTTTTCCATATCTCCGGCATGCTGCCCAGAGAGCATCTGTACGGCGCTATTATGATGCCTTTGGCGCCCCATCCCACCAATAGCAATGGAGTTATCTGTATAGACCTGTCTGTCGACCCAGAGCCGTTGATCAGTCTGGATGCCGAGGAGATTCGGCGGCGAGTCTTTAGCCCCGCAGAAGAGTTAGAGGATAAAAATCTGCGTATCCCTCTCAAAGTGGTGCATACCAACAAGGTGCCCGTGGTGACCACCCATAAGCTGGTTGACGAGGCGGCTGCGCAGCGCCTGGCAATTGATGTATCTGCCTGCGAAGCCCATTGGCAGCGCTTAAACCAACAGGACCTCAAGGCCAAGCTGCATCTGGTATTTGCCGAGCAGGAATTTCCGCCCAGGTCCGAGGCTGAGCAGCAACTGTACCAGGGCTTTTTGCCCAATCAGGATAAGCCTCTGCTGAATGAGGTGCGCCGTGCCAATCTGGACGATTTTAAACAGCATAGCTTTCATTTCACCGACGCCCGTTACAATCAATTGCTCTTTAGCTATCGCGCTCGCTACTTCGCCGATTCATTAACCGAAGAGGAGCAACAGACCTGGCGAGAAAGTTGCCAATGGCGCTTGACCGACCAAAGTGCTGGTTATTTAACCCTTGAGCAACTGGCCAGTGAAATTGATCAATTACTGGCCGATAGCAGCCTGACTGAGGAAAAACGGGCAGTTTTAGCCGCACTTCAGCAGTGGACTGAGCAGATCGCGACGGAATTTGGCCTGACAAACTAGAGTGAAACGCCTAAACAGGCTAAAATCCGCCAAATCAATTTGCCCTGGGGTGACCGTTTGAATTTTACCGGCGCGCATATTCTCTCAATTAACCAGTTTCAGCGTCAGGATGTCGAGCGAGTTTTCGCTGTGGCAGACCAGATGCAACCCTATGCACTGCGCAAAAAAGTGACTCGAGTGCTGGAGGGGGCCATCCTAGGTAATATGTTTTTTGAGGCTAGCACCAGAACCAGAGTAAGCTTTGGTTCGGCGTTTAATTTGCTGGGAGGCGAGGTTCGCGAGACCGCCGGCTTCGAGAGTTCGGCCCTGGTCAAAGGCGAGTCGCTGCAGGATACTGCCCGAGTACTGTCTGGCTTTAGCGACGTGATCTGCATGCGTCACCCGCAAGAGGGCTCGGTGGCAGACTTTGCTTCGGCCAGCCGTGTACCAGTGATGAATGGTGGCGATGGTGCCAACGAACATCCCACCCAGGCTCTGCTTGATCTCTACACCATACGCAGTGAGCTCGAGGCCAGGGGCCGTGCCATCGACGGGTTAAAAATAGCCATGATCGGCGATCTTCGCCATGGCCGCACCGTGCACTCTCTCAGCAAGCTACTCTCGGTCTATAACAATATTGAAGTGGTGCTAGTCTCCCCTAGAGAGCTCTGTCTCCCCGCGCCGATTATTGAAGCTATGCGCAGCGCCGGTGTGCTGGTCAAAGAGTCCCATGAGCTAACTGGCGGCATCAGCGATGTGGATATTGTCTACTCCACCAGAATTCAGGAAGAGCGCTTCTCCAGCAAGGAAGAGGCGGATCTGTATCGCGGCAAGTTCAGGCTTAATCAGGCCATTTACACAGAGTTCTGTCAGCCCAACACTGTGATTATGCACCCACTGCCAAGAGACTCCAGAGCCGATGCCAATGAGCTGGACAGTGATCTCGACAGCAACCCCAATCTGGCCATTTTCCGTCAAACCGACAATGGCGTGCTGGTGCGCATGGCTCTCTTTGCCCTGGTACTAGACGTGGCACATTTGGTTGATGACTATGCCTGCGATGTGCGCTGGTATAACTCGCGTCAGAGTTAGATATTACAAAACACTAAACCGGCTGCCCTATGACTGAATTCGATGATATTCGCCCCTACAATGATTCCGAGGTTCCGGCGGTTATTGCGCGGTTGCTTGACGATAAAGAATTTCTTAATTTATTGTTAACCCGCAAAGCGCCGATACTGACCAAACTGCCACTGGTTAAAATGTTTGCCCGACCCTTTATCAAAAAGAGCCTGGGCAAGCTGGCCTCAGAGGTTCGCACCGTAGAGGACTTCCAGTCCCATATGTCCAAAGCCCTGGTCAGCGCGCTACAGCGAACTACAGATAGCTACAGTTTTTCTGGGGTAGAAAAGCTGGACCCCAATAAAGCCTATCTGTTTATGAGCAATCACCGGGATATAGCGCTGGACCCGGCTATGATTAATCTGGGTCTGATTCTTAATCAACACAAAACAGTGCGTATCGCCATTGGTGACAATTTACTGCGCAAGCCCTATGCCTCAGATTTAATGCGGGTCAATCGCAGCTTTATTGTTAAGCGCTCGGTGACCAGCCGCCGCGACAAGCTAGAGGCGCTAAAAACCTTATCTCGCTATATTCGCCACAGTATTACTGATGAACAGGTTTCCTGCTGGATAGCCCAGGCCGAGGGTCGCGCCAAAGACGGCTGCGATCGCACCGAGACCGCGCTGTTAAAAATGCTCGCCCTGTCAAAATCCAAGGAACAGAGCTTTGGCGCTGCAATTCAAGAGATTAACTTGATTCCGGTATCTATTTCCTATGAGTACGATCCCTGTGCTGGCGATAAAGCCAGAGAATTACATACCGCAGAGCAGGGGCTAACCTATATTAAAGATGAGTTCGAAGATCTGGACACCATTCTCAAAGGACTGGTGGAATACAAAGGCCGCATTCAGGTAAATTTTGGTACACCTATTACCCAGAACTATGCAACGGCCGACCAGTTGGCCGCCGAGATTGATCGGCAGATACAGAACAACTACCAGCTGTTTCCGAGCAATATTATGGCCTGGCAGATGCAGGGCGACAGGGACAGCGCCACCTTTGCAAGACTCAAGCAGCAGTGGCCCGATGAGGACTGGTTGGAATCGCAGATAAGATTTCAGTCACATTTAGCCGCTATACCCAGCATCCATAGACAGATAGCTATTGATGCCTATGCTGCGCCGGTTAATAGTCAGCTGGCTCAACAAAGCCAGCCACAGGGAAATTGATCATTGTTAGACACTGATGTCAGAGACAGTATTCAGCAGGGCTATAGGCAATTTTTAAAATCCCGCGAACTCAGCCCCAGGCTGGGACAGAAACAGATGATTGGCGCCATAGCCAATGCCCTCAGCGATGATGATGCAGACAAACGCCTGGCAGTTATAGAGGCAGGCACAGGTACAGGTAAAACGGTCGGCTATCTAATGGCCGCACTACCCATAGCCCGCTCCCTTAAAAAAACGTTGGTAGTAGCTACTGGCACCATTGCACTGCAAGAGCAGCTAATTCATAAAGACCTTCCGGAACTGATGGAGAGCTGTGGCTGGGACTTCAGCTGCGCCCTGGTTAAAGGCCGCGGCCGCTATGCCTGTAATCTGCGTATGGAGCAGATAATAGACTCGGTCAAATCCAAAGATGCGGGGTTATTCCTGTTTGAAGATGAGCAGCAATTTAACCCCAATGTAGAGACCGAAGAGCTGTACCGCGAGATGGCTCTGGCTCTGGAAGAGGGCACCTGGGATGGCGAGCGGGATTCCTGGGAAACCCGGATCAAAGATATCGAATGGCGCGCCCTTACAGTAGACCGCCGTCAGTGCACCGGGCGTCGCTGCAGGTTTGTCAATCAGTGCCCCTTCTTTAAAGCGCGCAATGACCTGGATGAAAGTGAAGTTATTGTGGCCAACCATGATTTGGTAATGGCCGATTTGGCGCTGGGTGGCGGCGCCATACTGCCACCGCCAGAAGACTGCATCTATATTTTTGATGAGGGCCATCGCCTGGGCGATACAGCTGTGCGCCATTTTGGCGCCGAATGTCGCATCAACAGCACATTGAGTTGGCTGGAGAGACTGCCCAAGCAGATTAAAGGCCAGACCCCCATATTTGCCAAAGACAGTGCTCTGTCAGATCAGCTGCCGCGCATTGAAAAAGAAGCGGGCAAAATTACCGAACTGTTAGCCATGACCTACCCGCTGCTAAAACAATATGTGGACCAGTCAGACCATGCCGAGGGGCGCTATCGTTTTGCCCATGGCAATGTGGGCCAAGCCATTCGCGATCTGGCCTCGCAGATAACCCTGAGCACCAGCGGCTGGTTAGGACGCCTGGAGGTGTTGGAAGATACCCTCAGCGAAGCCCTCAGTGATAAACAATACCCCGTACCTCTGCCCGATGTGGAGCTGTTTTATCAGCAGGCGGGTAACTGGCTGGGCCGGGCAGAAAAATTGTTGGCCCTGTGGGACAGGCTGCATAAAGAGCTTAAGCAAAATGAGATGCCCATGGCCTGCTGGTTAAAGCTGGATGAGGGCGGCGGTGGCAATGTGGATATCAGTATCAATGCCAGTCCTATTCAGGCTGCAGAAATACTGCGTCAGCAACTCTGGGGTAGCTGCTATGCCGCAGTGGTAACCTCCGCCACACTGCGCTCACTGGGCAATTTTAGTAGCCTGCAGCGGGAGATTGGCATGCCCAACAGCGCAAACTACCTGTCTGTGGCTGGCGCTTTCAACTATGCCGAAGCCGCTGTGGTGCGGGTGCCGCCAGATGCGGTGGAAGGCAATAGCGTGGATGAGCACAGTCGCTATATTATCGATAAGTTTGAATCGCTGATTGAAAATAAAGCCGGCACTTTGCTGTTGTTTTCCTCTAAACGCCAGATGGAACAGGTTTACGATGAACTGTCTCGCGATCTGCATAAACTGATTCTGATTCAGGGGCAGTACTCTAACCGCGAGATGGTGCGCCTTCACAAAGAGCGTGTTGATCAGGGGCGAACCAGCATTTTAATGGGCCTGGCCAGCTTTGCTGAGGGTGTGGATTTGCCTGGTGACTACTGCAAACATGTGGTGATTGCCAAGCTGCCCTTTGCCGTGCCAGATGACCCCTTGCAGGAAGCGCTGGCTGAATGGATTGAAGACAATGGCGGCAACTCATTTTTTGATATTTCACTGCCCATTGCTTCTCTGCGCTTGATTCAGGCCTGTGGCCGTTTACTGCGCACAGAATCGGATACGGGCAGGGTAACAATTTTGGATAAGCGACTGGTCACCAAGCGCTATGGCAGCCAGTTAATTAATGCTTTGCCGCCGTTCCGCCGCGAGATTGGTTGATGGGGGTATATGCAGACTTGGCAGACCTGCTAAGCGCTCTGTGTGCTGGAATGCAGGATATGGGCCTGTGGCAGGAGCAGAGCCCTTCTGCGGAGGCTCTGGCTAGCACCGAGCCTTTTGCGGTGGACCAGTTAGCGTTCAACCAATGGCTGCAGTTTATATTTGTGCCACGCTTCAATCAGTTAGTTGCCAGCCAATCGCCGCTGCCCGATAGTTGCAGTATTGCACCTATGGCTGAGGAATTTTTTAAAGGCCAAAAAAATCTGGATGCACAAAAAAGCGCGGCCCTGCTGGTGCATTTGGCCGCGCTTGATCGATTAGTTACCCGCAACTAGCTTTTGGCTTTTTTGGGCTTCTTGGTGTAGGTCTTTTTCTTCTTGATTGGGCTGCTGCCGTCGGTGGGCTTTTTATCCCCAAAAGACTTCTTGCCCTTAAATGAACGGCCGTCGCCAGAGTCTTTGGCAAACTTGCCGCCGGCAGGCTTCTTCTTGCTAAAATCTCGTTTCTTGGCGGGCTTTTGTGAATCTGCAGTGCGCTTTTCATCCACGTCGCGGCTGAGGGTTTTCTTAACCCGAGGCTGGCGTGGCTTATCTTCTTGCTGTTCAGGTGCCGCTTTTGAGGGCGCAGCATTGGGATTGTAAACGCTGATGCGCATGGGCTTGGCACAGACCCTAACCTTTTTGAGGTGTTTAAGCAGGTCTTCTGGCATGCCGTCTGGCAGATCAACGGTGCTGTAATCGTCGTGAAGTTTGATAGCACCAATATAGCGGCTGCTGATATCGGCCTCATTGGCAATAGCGCCGACAATATTGGATGGCGTGATGCCGTCATTGTTGCCCACTTCCAGCCGGTAGGTGACCATGCCTATGTCGTTGCCATTTTCATCGCGAAGACCTGAGTCTCTCTGTGGGCGGTCATCTCGTCGCGGGCTATCGTCTCGCTGCTGGCGTTCTTCTCGCCGCGGGCGCTCTTCTCTGCGAGGTCGATCATCTCGCTTAGAGCGCTCATCGCGACGACTCTCTTTGCGATCGCGGTTATTCTCACGGGGTGCAACAATATTATCCAGCTTGGGAAATAGCGGGCGCTCTTTCTGGTTTTCATAGGTCAGAGCCGCGGCAATATCCGCCATATCCAGCTCGTTCTCAGCGGCAAACTTGGTGATCAGGTCGCGGAATTTATCTAGGCGCGGAGTCTCCAGCGTCTTTACCAGTTGGTCAGTGAAGTGCTGAATACGCTGATTGCTGACCTGCTCATTGCTGGGCATGGTCAATGGGGTAATAGACTGGCGTGTCGACTTCTCAATCGAACGCAGCAGGCGAGTCTCTTTAGGCGTGATAAACAAAATCGCCTTGCCATCACGACCAGCACGGCCGGTGCGACCAATACGGTGCACATAGGACTCATTGTCATAAGGGATATCAAAATTAATTACATGACTGATGCGCTCAACATCCAAACCGCGGGCGGCCACATCGGTAGCCACAACCACATCTACCTGGCCTTTCTTAAGGCGGTTGATAGTGCGCTCGCGCAATGCCTGGCTCAAATCGCCATTGAGGGCTGCAGAGGAAAAGCCACGAGCCTCGAGACGCTCGGCAATATCCACAGTTGAAGATTTGGTGCGCACAAAAATAATCATGCCATCAAAGCTTTCAACTTCCAGAACCCGGGTCAGAGCATCCATCTTCTGGTGTGCTTTTACCGTCACATACTGCTGTTCAATACGCTCTACAGTTTTAGTCTTCGACTCGATGCTAACTCGCTCAGCATCGCCAAGATATTTCTCGGCAACCCGGCGAATTTGATTGGGCATGGTGGCAGAGAACAGCGCGCGCTGACATTCAGGTGGAGTCTGGGCCAGAATGGTTTCAACATCATCAATAAAGCCCATACGCAGCATTTCGTCTGCTTCATCCAGAATCAGTCCTTTAATCTGGCTGAGATCCAGGCTGCGACGACGCAAATGGTCGAGCATACGACCAGGGGTACCCACCACAACCTGCACACCACGCTTAAGGCTGCGCAGCTGGCCACCAATATCGGCGCCACCATAAATGGGCAACACATTGAAGCCTTTCATATATTTGGCATAGCTTTGGAAAGCCTCAGCCACCTGAATAGCTAACTCACGGGTCGGTGTCAGCACCAGAATCTGTGGTGATCTCTGCTTCTCATCAATCTTGCTCAAAAACGGCAGTGCAAAAGCAGCGGTCTTACCCGTACCAGTCTGGGCAGTGCCCAATAGGTTTTTGCCGTCTAGCAGAATAGGAATACTCTGCGCTTGAACAGGGGAGGGTTGCTCGTAACCCAGCTGCTTAACAGCCTTGAGAACGGGAGCAGAGAGACTTAAAGATTCGAAGTCAGGGGATGACATTAATTTACCTGTGGCTTGGGGTGATTAGAGGACTG
>Ga0129331_1127049_pt1 | contig 11855 bp, 10 predicted proteins | sample CPBNA1_4_FD_105426 | JGI IMG/M metagenome (GOLD analysis project Ga0129331, IMG submission 105426) | Freshwater to marine salinity gradient microbial communities from Chesapeake Bay, USA - CPBay_Spr_31_0.2_RNA1 (Metagenome Metatranscriptome) | ecosystem: Environmental > Aquatic > Marine >...
ACAGAACCAGATGCTGGTAAAGCAGAACCATATGCTGCAGGGTGAGAACGATGTGCTAAACGCTAGCCTCAATGACCTGCAGAAAGATAAACGCAACCAGTCGTTTTTATACGGTGGTTTGACGGTATTTTTAGGGGCAATTCTGGTGGTACTGATTCCTAAGCTGCGAGGGAGAAAACGTTTCTCCGAATGGCAGTAAAACCATTTCTATCCGCTGAGGACTACACTGATGACAAAACTTGCTACTCGACTTGTGATGGTCTTTGCGCTGCTGACTGCAGGTTTTACTCAGGCGGCACAGGACAATCCCCAGGTAGTTCTTAAAACCGAGATCGGCGATATTCTGGTGGAACTATTCCCCAAGGCTGCCCCTGTCAGCGTCGATAATTTTGTTAAGCTGGTAAATGACTACCATTACGATGGACTGATTTTTCACCGGGTAATCAGTGGGTTTATGATTCAGGCCGGCGGCTTTACTTTTGATTTCAGCCCCCGAGAGTCGAGCCGTGGCTCTATTGTTAACGAGTCCTCCAATGGTCTTAAAAACAAGCGCGGCACCCTGGCTATGGCTCGCATGAACGACCCTGACAGCGCCTCAGCTCAGTTTTTTATCAACCATAAGTCCAATGGCTTTCTCAATCCCAAAGGGGACAATAAGGGCTATGCCGTTTTTGGCGCTGTGGTTGCAGGCATGAATGTAGTGGACGCCATTGCCGCAGTTGAAACCCAGACTCTGGGTTATTATGCCGATGTTCCCGTCAAGCCCATTCGCATTCTCAGCGCCCGTCTGGTCAATCCTGAATCCTGGACGCCGCTGCCAGAACCAGCGCCGGCGCCCGTTATTGAGAAGCCGGTCCCTATTCGCTAACTGGTGCGCCACATGACAGCTCTGAGTATCAATCTCAACAAAATTGCCCTGCTGCGAAATTCCAGAGAGGGCAATTATCCCAGCGTAGTGAATCATGCCCAACTGTGCATAGATCAGGGCGTCGAGGGCATTACAGTGCATCCCCGCCCCGACCAGCGCCATATTCGCCCCTCCGATGTGCGTCAACTCGCCGAGTTGGTTCGGCCTCTGTCCGGGGTAGAGTTTAATATTGAAGGCAACCCCTTTGCGCCTGCGCTCAATGATTATCCTGGGTTTATAGAGCTGGTTGAAGAAACTCAGCCGGACCAGTGCACATTGGTACCCGACGGCGATGACCAGCTAACCTCTGATCACGGTTTCGATTTAAACAGCTCTGGCGACCAGCTGGCGCCAATTATTAAACGTCTAAAAGATCAGGGTATGCGCGTCAGCCTATTTATGGATCCGGACCTCAGCCAGATAGAGATGGCGGCCAATATAGGTGCTGACCGTATTGAACTGTATACAGGCCCCTATGCTGCGGCCTGGGGCACTGATCAGCTGGAGCCACTGTTTCAGTCTCATTTGGCAGCGGCCGAACTGGCCGTCTCTCTGGGTATGGGTGTCAATGCTGGCCACGACCTCAACCTGGACAATCTAGCCAAATATGCTTCTATACCTGCGCTGCTTGAAGTCTCTATAGGTCATGCCTTTACCGTAGATTCCCTGGCCATGGGAATGGCTAATGCAGTAAACGCCTATCTACAGCGGTTGCGCTAGAGCCCTATGCCGACCCTATCCTGTATTGGCGCTGGTTTACTGGGCAAAACTCTGTGCCATTTACTCTCTAATCAGCTGAGCATACAGCAGGTAATTAATCGCTCTGTGGCGTCATCGCAGCAGGCGGTAGATTTTATTGGTGCTGGCAGGCCAGCCTCTATAGATAATTTAGAGCCCGCAGATATATGGCTTATCGCCACCCCGGATGATGCTATTGCAGCTACGGGACAAGCGCTATTCGAATCCGGGGTGCTTAGAGCTGACAATATAGTTTTTCACTGCAGCGGCTCCCTGGGAGCTGATGCTTTGCAGTTTGCCAAGGCCGGGATTAATCGCGCCTCTGTGCACCCTATCCATAGCTTTGCCAATCCCAGCCAGTCGATAAACAGTTTTGCCGGCAGCTACTGCGCTGTTGAGGGAGAACCTCAGGCCGTCGAGGTGCTGTCGTCATTATTTAACGCCATAGGCGCACTGCCCTTTAATATTGATGGCAGCCGCAAGGTGCTGTATCACAGCTCCACAGTGATGGCCTGCAACTATCTGGTCAGTCTGCTGGAGACCAGCAGGCAGTTGTTGGCTGCCTCAGGAGTGGACAGCTCTGGGGGTAATCCTCTGGAGCCACTGATCCGCCAGACTATGGATAATTTTTTTGCCACAGATGCAAAATCTGCACTGACTGGGCCCATAGCCCGGGGCGATAATAAAACCGTCGCCCGGCATCTGGCGGCCCTAGAAGCCCACCCCGACCACCTGCTCTGGCAACAGGTCTATACTGCGCTGGGCAATGCTGCTGTGCCCATCTCTGCGGAACAGGGTCAGGCCAGCGCTGAGAGCTTAGAGGCTATAGCATCAATGCTGCAGTCTACACAGGGCGATAATTAAACCCATGGCTAGCCAAGATCAACCATCACAGCAGACCGATAGCCCGGAATATCTTGAACGCAAGGCATTCTTTGATCAGCTGATTACTGTCTATGGCCGCAAACCTGTGCTGGAAATACTGCAGGACCAGAGCCTGAAAATATTTCGCGTACATCTGGCCGACTCCAATCGCAGCGGCGGTATTATCGAAGAAATAAAACAGCTGGCCAAAACAAGAAATATAGAGATATGTCTGCATAGCCGTGCGCAGCTATCGCGCATATCCCGCAACAGTAAACAAGATCAGGGCGCTGCCTGTGATATTCACTGCCCTGGTTATAAGCCCTATCAACAGGCTTTAAAGGACTCGGCACTGGCTGCAACAGGCCGCAGTATTATTGCCCTGGATGGGGTGACCAATCCGCAAAACCTCGGCATGATTATTCGCAGTGTGACCGCCAGCCCCTGCTATGGATTACTGCTGCCCAGCAAGGGGACAGCAGAGATTTCGCCATTGGTCATCAAGGCCAGTGCAGGCACTCTGTTTAAGGGCAATATACTGCGCTGTGACAGTTTGCTCAGGGCGCTGGAGGATTTTAAACAACAGGGCTACGAAATCTGCACCCTGTCCTCTCATCAGGCAACGCCTATAGCAAAGTTTTCCCCAGAGGCTCCGATAATTTTTGTGCTCGGCAATGAGACTGAGGGTGTGAGCCGAGAGATTGCCTCCCTGAGCGATCACCGGGTAGGTATCCCCATGGCCAATGGTGTGGAGTCACTCAATGTGGCTGTTACCGCGGCGCTTATTGCATTTAGGGGTTAGGCTTCTCAGCTGTTGGCGTTTTCAGCCTTATCAACATGACCATTAATATGCCAGAGTGGTGACCAGATAATGGTTACCACCGAAACCGATAATGTGATTGAGGCAATGGCCACAAAAGCCGTGCCCAGGCCCAGGTTTTCTATGGTGACTCCGCAGACCCAGGCTCCCAGTGGCGCACCGCCAAACAGACAGAGCTGATAGACTGAAGCCGCCCTTGAGCGCAGTGCATGGGACACCTGGTTGTGCAATATGGTGCGCCCCAATGTCATAGATAGGCCAGAGGCCATGCCCCAGATATAGACCAGGGGAAACAGCAGCCAGAGTGGCGGTACCATAGCTATCAGCGCCACCAGAGTGCCGCGCACAAAAAAGCTAATCACCATAAGTCGGCCGGGGCGGCCAAAGGTTTTAACTTTGTTCATTACTCCAAAGTTGGTGCTGATAATACCCAGGCTAAAAACCACCTGCAGCATTGCGTAGAGACTGGCACCGCCATTGTAGAGCTCGCGGGCAATCAGCGGCATGCCTACCAGGTAGACACCAAAGGCCAGAAAGCCGGTGGCAAAGACAATAAATAATAGGTGCAGCAGGCTTTTGTCGTTGCGGAACAGATTCAGACCTTCGCGAAGTTCAAGCCAGGTTTGCGCAGCAGACTTATTCGACTTCTCGGCCTGGGCTGCCTCTTCAACTGAGGATAACTGTGGCAGCGGATGGCAGCGCTTCATCAGCAGTGAGCTGGCCAGAAATATTAGCATCTGCAACCCCAGCAGCTGCGGCAGGCTGATATAGTCGAGCTGTCCTGCAACAATAAAACCCACACTCTGGGCGACAAATTGCACCACCATCATCTTGGCTACGGCCTGATGCATCACCTCTGGAGGAGCATAGCCCAGCAGACTCTCCCGGGCCGGCTGTATAAACGCCAGAATAGTGCCAAAGCTAACGCCAAACATCAGCAACAATGAGAAGGTCAGCTGCCCGTAAACCATAGCCACCAGTAAAATACCCAGAGGTACTAGATAAAGCAGATAGAGAAAAGACAGCCAGCTACCGCGATGGCGGCGGTCAGCAACCACACCTCCGGGCAGAATAAACAGCAGATTGGGCAACAGCAGCGCCATGGTCGCTAAACCCAAACGGCTGGGGGACTCGTTCAATACCCCCACCACCAGCCATGGATAAAGCACCTTGTGCAGGCCCATTGCCAGATTGCTGGTACCTATGGTCGCCAGAAAATAGCGGAAAGAAAAGCTCTGGGATGACACCTACTGGAAGCGCTTGCGCAGTGCGGCAATTAATCGGCCCAGGAGTGCCGCAGCACCAATAATAACCACCAGCCCGAGTAACATGGTCAGCAGGTTACTGGCCATATCAGACAGGGGCACGTCGTAAACCTTAACCGCCATTAATAGAAAGCCACCGCAAGCCAACATAGAGGCTATCCAGGCTGACCTCTGTTTTATGGCGTTTCTGTTATTTGACTGTGCCAATGCTTGTTATCCTGTTTCTTTTGATTAGGTAAATTTACGTCTAGTTTAACTCTCTGGCCCATTCGCAACGGATATTGATCGCTGATTCGTTGGGCCTGTGAGCAGCGCCATCGGCTTCAAACACAAAGGAGTGCAGCCCTGACAACTCGGTTTCAAGATGCACTGTAGCTGAAACCCAGTACATTTTGCGCAACAGATTCTCGAACTGCTCGAGCCAGTATTGCCACTCGTGCTCAACGCCCTGGTAAGAGGCCCCAAAGTGCATCACCTCTGTGCTTAGACTCAGGTCGCCGCAGTATTTCTCTGGCACCGCAAACATCTCGCGGTTTAACAGGCTCCAGGATTCTGCCGAAGGCAGCTCGAGCATGGCTGCTCGATTGCTCCGGCATTTCTCGCTGTTGTTGTGCAATGCTACATTTTTAATGCAGCCATAGACCACGGATTCCGATTGATAGTCCCTATCCAATACTCTACTCCCTGTGTTTATCTCAGTCTGATTAAACCCTGTTTAAAAATTCAATAAATTCGGCTTCGTTCATTACAGGTATATCCAGTGACTGGGCTTTGGTCAACTTCGACCCCGCCCCTGGGCCTGCCACCACCTGTGCAGTTTTTGCCGATACTGAGCCGGCTACCTTGGCTCCCAGTTCTTGCAATCTATCCTTGGCCTCGGCGCGGCTCATTATGTCCATGCCCCCGGTCAACACCCAGGTCTGGCCTTTTAATGGCTGAGATGCCTGGGCATTCTGATCTATATCTGGCCAGCTGACGCCAGCGTCTCGCAATGCTTGAATAATAGATAAATTATCCGGGTTGCGGAAGAAATCCACTATATGACCGGCCACTATTGGGCCTATATCGTCCACTTCCAGCAGAGCCTCTGTATCAGCGGCAATCACCGCTTCGAGGGAGCCGAAGTTATTGGCCAAGGTCTGCCCTGTGGTCTCTCCCACTTCGCGAATACCCAGCGAATAAAAAAACTTGGCCAGGCTAGTTGCTTTGCTAGCCTCTATGGCCGCCACCAGATTGGCGGCAGATTTTTCCGCCAGCCGCTCTAGCCCCTGGAGCTGCTCAGTTTTAAGGTCATAGAGATCGGCCACAGAAAAAATCACCTCTCTGTCTACCAGCAGGTCGACCAGTTTGTCGCCCAGGCCATCTATGTCCATGGCTTTGCGGGAGGCAAAATGTTTGATCGCCTGTTTAATCTGCGCGCCGCAAAACAGTCCCCCAGAACAGCGGGCTACTGCCTCTCCCTCGGCACGCACCACCGCCGAATCACAGACCGGACAGCGCTCCGGAAAAACAATCGGCCGCGCATTGGCCGGGCGTCTGTCCAATACCACCTTGGCGACCTGGGGAATCACATCGCCGGCGCGGCGAATAATTACCGTATCGCCAATACAGATACCCAGGCGCTGAATCTCGTCGCCATTGTGCAAAGTGGCATTGCTGACCGTAACGCCACCTACAAATACTGGTTCCAGTCGCGCCACTGGAGTTACTGCCCCGGTGCGCCCTACCTGAAACTCCACATCCAGCAGCTGAGTCATCTCCTCCTGGGCGGGAAACTTTCGTGCTATTGCCCAGCGCGGAGCCTTGGCCACAAAACCCAGACGCTCTTGCAGGCGCAGGTCGTTAACCTTGTAGACAATGCCGTCTATATCATAGGCCAGACCATCGCGACGCTCGGCCAGGATTTGGTAGTAATCTTCGCAGGCGGCAATACCGCTGACCACCTGCATATGTTCATTAATTTTAAAGCCCCAGCTGGCCAGGGTCTGGAGCATACTTAGATGGCTGTCAGGGCGAGTCTCTGCAACAAATTGGCCCACGCTATAGGCGCACATTTCCAGGGGACGGCTGGCAGTAATTTTAGAATCTAGCTGGCGCAGGCTGCCGGCGGCGGCATTGCGCGGATTAACAAATGCTTTTTCACCGGCGGCAATGGCCTTGGCATTTAGTGACTCAAAGCCGGCGCGGGGCAGATAAATCTCGCCGCGCACCTCCAGCAGACTGGGAATATGGTCGCCAACCAGCTTTAGGGGAATGCTGTTAATGGTGCGCACATTGGCGGTAATATCTTCGCCCACTGTGCCATCGCCACGGGTTGCGCCCCTTTCCAGCAGCCCATCGCGGTACAGCAGACTGACCGCCACACCGTCCAGTTTGGGCTCGCAGGCATAGTCAATCTCTGGTGGCTGGGTTAAGGCGGCGTAGTTAAGGCGATCCTTAACTCGGCGATCAAAGTCTTCCAGCTCTGCCTGACTAAAGGCATTGTCCAGGGACAGCATGGCGACATCGTGATGCACCTGGGTAAAGGCAGACAGAGCTTCGCCCCCCACTCGCTGACTGGGGGAATCACTGGTTCTGAGACTGGGATACTGAGACTCTATATCCTGCAACTGGCGCATTTGACGATCGTATTCGCTGTCGGGAACAGAGGGATCATCCAATACATAGTAACTATGGTTGTGCTGGTTTAACTCGTCCTTGAGACGTTCGTAATCACTAAGAACGTGCTCTGGAATATTTGCCATAGGTTCGCCGTTGGTTATTCGCCGCTTTGCCCGCGCTGGATAGATGCAGAGGTAGCGCGCTGACGATAATGGTCAATGGTCTGCTTGGTCATGGAACTGCGGGACTCGTCCATTACATTGAGATGCAACTCGGCAACCAGTTTATCCACCGCCTCGATCATAATATCGAAGGAAGCTACTGGATCGCTCAGCTGGTCCAGCACCATAAATAGGGTCACCCCTGGGGTTTCCATCTCAGCCATGGTCTTGAGATCGAAGGTGCCCGGATTGAGCAGATTAGCCAGGCTAAACAGCACTTCGCCAGTGCCGTCGTTATTGATATGGCGATCGAAAAATTTGTTGCCGCCAAATAAAAACCCACAGGACAACACTGCATCTAACAGTGCCTGGCCCTGAATTCGCTCGCCTTTGTTAGCCATCAGATGCATCACCAGCACATCCTGCTGAGGGGCTTTGTCGCTGCTCTCACCGCTGGCCAATTTCGCCTGCTGCTCTTCGGCTTCACGCGCATTTAACTCATTGAGTTGCTCGCGCTCGCGCTCAAAAATTGAGTTATCCAGGTCAAACTGCTCTTGCTGGGGCTGGCGTGAAAAGTTGAAATCTGTACTGGCCAAATTGCGCCGCAGGCTCTCTTCGACCTGCTGAATATCTGCCTCGTCGCGAATGCCGACAACCCTTGACCCGCCGGAGGGAAACTGAGCATTTTGCAGTTCGTCAGGCTCCTCTGCACTATCGCCCGCAGTACGCTGCAACTTGCGCGATGACATCTGCAAATTTTCGTAGCGGTTGCGTTTTAGTCGTCGAATACCGTCCAGTACCATAGCAATAAGTACTAGCGCTATAACAACAATAAGAATTTCACGTGGGCCTAAAAAGTCCATAGATACAGCTTGCTCAACTCTTTAATAAACTTTTGTTATTGTAGTTCGCGATACAAAAAAACAAAGTATTTTTTATCGCTCAGTTCAACTTATCAGGCTTCGGCCAGTTCGGCTGCCTGATTGACATCTACAGTTACCAGGCGAGACACGCCAGGCTCATGCATGGTTACACCCATTAACTGATTGGCCGCTTCCATAGAAATCTTGTTGTGAGTAATAAAAATAAACTGCACCTGCTCAGACATCTCTTTGACCATATTGGCATAGCGACCCACATTGGCGTCATCCAGCGGGGCATCCACCTCATCGAGCATACAGAACGGCGCCGGATTGAGCTTAAAGATTGAGAACACCATGGCGATCGCGGTCATAGCCTTTTCACCACCGGACAGCAGATGGATTGATGAATTCTTTTTACCCGGTGGGCGAGCCATAAGGGTAACGCCAGTGTTGAGCAAATCTTCTCCAGTCATTTCCAGATAGGCGTGACCGCCACCGAATAGTTTGGGGAACAGCTCCTGAATATGGCCATTGACCAAATCAAAGGTCTCTTTAAATCTGGTGCGCGTCTCGCGGTCAATTTTTTGGATAGCATTTTGTAAAGTATTTAGTGCATCTTCCAGTTCTGCATTTTGCTGATCCAGATAATCTTTGCGCTCGGACTCGATTTTATATTCATCAATGGCTGCCAGATTGATCGGACCCAGACGCTGAATACGGTTGCCAATCAGCTCCAGTTGCTCTTCCCAGTCGATAAGCGCCGCATCATCAGCTAGATTTTCCAGCAGGGTTTCCAGATCCGCCTGCTTCTCTGCAATCTGTTCTTCAATAGTGCGGCTCAGAGTACTGATTTCCTGTGCCGAGATACGCTGGCTTTCCAACTTGCTGCGCACTGTCTGTACTTCCTGCTCCAGTTCGCCGCGCAGTTTTTCCTGCTCGCGCATCTGGTGTTCGGTCGCATCCACCAGGGTCTTGGCTTCGGTCATCTCTGCGTCAACCAACAGGCGCGCTTGCAGCTGGGTCTCAAGCTCAATTTTGTGGGCTTCGGTGGGGTCTTCTTTAATATTGAAGGCCTCACGCAACTGCTCTCTGCGCTCTTGCAGGCGCTCAACCTGCACCTCAAGGCGGCCAATACCCTCTCGAATACTGGTCAGCTGAGTTTTCAACGAGCTCTCGCGCACCCGCAGCTCCTGACCTAGATCACGATCATGACGAGCTGTTTGACGAGTCTGATCAAGCTGAGCGCGGCACTGGTCACGCTGCACAATCAGCTCTTCTCTCTGCACTGTATCTGCCTCCATCTTTTCGATGGACTCCTGCAGAATTACCCGCGCCGCAGATAGATTTTCCTGCTCTGTCTCGGACTGCTGAACCACTTCAGCCAGCTCATTTTCGGCGCGCTCTTTACGCGCCTTGTACTGTTCGATTTGCACTTCGAAGCCACTGAGCTTTGAGCGCAGCTCAGCGTAATGTCTCTGCTGCTGAGCCACATTGCCGGCAATTTCCTGTCTGGTGGTTTCCAGCGCTTGCAGGCGCTGCTCATTAGCCTGACGACTGCTATCTAAGCCGGCGATCTGTGTTTCCAGCGCCGCCATCTGGGTACCTATGGTCTCCAGCTCCTGTTTGCGCTGCAGCACACCTGCTGTGGCATCTTTGTCGCGAGCCACACGCAACCAGTTACTGCCCAGCCAAATGCCTTCGCGGGTGACCACGGATTCAATGGCGGAGAGCGATGGCTGCAGCTCAAGTGCATCGGCCAGAGTTTCTGCGGCATAGATATTGTTGATCAGACCTCGGGCTGTGTCGCCCTCGACCAAATCGCTGAGCAGGCGACCTTTGTCACCGGACTGAGCTGCTGTGCCTGCACTGCCGACCAGCAGTAACTCACCTTTTGTAAAGTCATCCAGCAGACCCACAGAGCTGGCGATATCCTCTACGGCAATAGCTTGCAAGTAGCTGCCTAGCACGGTCTCAACAGCCACCTCCCAGCCGGCGGCTGGCTTGACTGAAGCCGCCAGACGAGGTTTATCGCCCAGACCTTTGGAGCTCAGCCATTGCTTTTCTGCATCGTCACCCATAGCGGCCTGTTGCAGTGCTTCGAGGGATGCCTGACGACCTTTTAGCGTTTGCTGAGTGCTGCGGGCCTCATTGAGCTCGGTAACAACCTGTTTTTCTTCACCGCGCAGGGTTTCTATCTCGGCGCTATTGTCGGCGCGCTGCTGCTCAATGGCTGCGCTAGCTAGCTCGGCCTCGGAGAGGCTGGCCTGAATACTGGCCATCTCCTCTTCGGCAGGGCTGGCCTGAAAGCTGCTGGCCTCTGTAGAGAGAGTCTGCTGACGCTCGGTCAAGCGGCGCATCAGCTGCTCTAGATGTTGAATACGGGATTGCTGAACTTCGGCCTGCTGTCTTGGGCTGGCTGATTTCTGATTAAACTCATCCCAGGCCTGCTGCCAGGTTTGCATGGCCAGTTCGGCGGCCTGCAGCGCTTCAGAGGAGATGGCCTCAGCTGCCTGGGCCGCTTCTAGGGCCGGGGCCAGCTCATCGAACTCGGCAGTCCAGCCTGCGGCTTTTTGGCGATCGCTGCTCAGATGCTGTTCGGCTTCACTGAAGTTGCGTTCGGTTTGCTCTAAATCTTTGTGTAATTCCTGGGCCCGCTGCTGAGCGTGCTCAATAGCCTGCTCTATACGCGCCACATCGCCGCCAATTTTATAAAAGCGCGCCTGCACCTCGTTAAAGGCATCACTGTGGTCTGTATATTCTGAGCGTAGTTTTTCAATACTGCTGTCACAGGCGCTGCGCTGGGCAATAATTTTTTCCTGCTCTATTTCCAGTGCGCCAATCACCTGCTTTTGCTCTGTGGCGGAAGCGTTGTAGCCGCGCCATTTTAGGGCTAGCAACTCGGCGGAAACCTGTCGCTCTTCCTTTTTGAACTCCGCATATTTCTCAGCAGATTTTGCCTGGCGTTCGAGCCTGCCAAGCTGACGACCTAACTCGTCGCGAATATCGGTAAGTCGCTCAAGATTTTCTTGGGTTCGCTGAATACGCCCCTCAGTATCCCGGCGACGCTCTTTGTATTTGGAGATGCCTGCGGCTTCTTCTATATAGACTCTCAGCTCGTCTGGCTTGGCCTCAATCAGACGGGAGATCATGCCCTGCTCAATAATAGCGTAGCTACGCGGCCCCAGACCTGTGCCCAGGAAAATATCGGTGATATCGCGGCGGCGACATTTGTTGCCATTGAGATAGTAATTGGACTGGCCATCTCTAGTGACCTTGCGCTTGATACCAATCTCGTTATAGGAGGCGTACTCACCTACAATGCGACCATCGGAATTGTCGAATATTAATTCGATAGAGGCCTGTCCCACCGGCTTGCGACCGCCAGAGCCGTTAAAGATAACGTCGGACATATTCTCGCCGCGAAGATTCTTGGCAGAGCTCTCCCCCATCACCCAGCGCACGGCATCGATTATGTTGGATTTACCGCAGCCATTGGGCCCAACTACGGCGCAGAGGTTGCTGGGAAAGTTGACATTGGTCGGGTCCACAAAGGATTTGAACCCAGCTAATTTAATCGATTTAAGCCGCATGTTTCATCATTTCTGTTGGTGTTTGGCCCAGTCGTTTGGCCAGGGG
>Ga0129331_1120378_pt1 | contig 11573 bp, 21 predicted proteins | sample CPBNA1_4_FD_105426 | JGI IMG/M metagenome (GOLD analysis project Ga0129331, IMG submission 105426) | Freshwater to marine salinity gradient microbial communities from Chesapeake Bay, USA - CPBay_Spr_31_0.2_RNA1 (Metagenome Metatranscriptome) | ecosystem: Environmental > Aquatic > Marine >...
AAATTGATTAATATAGATGGTCATGAAGGTGCCCATGCTTATATGATGACAAAAAGAACAGCCCAAAACTTAATTCACGAAATAGAAGAGCAAGGTATATTAGGAGCAGTTGATAACGCATACTTTATTCGTGGACAGAGAAGAACCAAGATACCACTTGTGATTATGTCTCCAACCCCTGCTGTAGGATATTTAAGAGATTCTACGATATGGGATGAGTCAGCGCACGTTAACTACGAATTTATAGACAGCTTCGCTAATTATTATAAATAAAAACATTAGCAAACTAAAAATTAGGAAATACTTACATGGATCGCTTAAACGAAGCAGATGATACATCGATTGCGGCTGGATCTGTAAATGATTACACAGATACCGACAAAACAAAAGATTCTTCTAATAAAGATATCAAGAAGCGTAAAGATAAGAAAAAAGATCAAGACGAAAACGATATCATTAAAAAAGATACCAAAACTACTTTTGATGCAACAAAGTATATTGATACTGAACCACGATTACAGGAAGCTGTTACCGCAACAGCAGTTGCCACATTTGGTCGTATGAATCCTCCAACAGTCGGTCATGAAAAATTAGTTAATGCAATTATCAAAAAGGCAATCTCAGTTAAAGGTACTCCATTAGTATACCTATCAAAAACACAAGATGCTAAAAAGAATCCATTATCGTATGATGATAAGATTAAGTTTGGTCAAGCTCTATTCGGTAAAAGGATGATTGTTAAATCAAACGCAAAAACAATTATACAAGTTGCACAAGAATTACAAAAGAAAGGCTATAAGGATTTAGTTTTAGTTGTTGGTTCAGATAGAGTTAAAGAATTCGATACTCTCCTAAACAAATATAACGGTAAAGATTATACGTTTAATAGTATTGAAGTTGTTTCTGCTGGTGAACGTGATCCTGACTCTGATGGTGTTGACGGAATGTCAGCAAGCAAGATGAGGGCATTGGCAGCAGATGGTAATTTTGACGAATTCGTTAAAGGAATTCCAACAAGAAACGATAAAATAAGGTTAGACTTATATTCAGCGGTTCGTGATGGATTAGGTATTAACGAACAAACCAATTTTGCGGTAAGTCAGTTTCTTGCAGAAAGAGTTAAGGCAGGTAAGGTCGATCCTTTATCAGCAATGGGTAAACAAAAACTAACAGGCGCTGAAGTTGCCAGTTATTATAAATCAAACCCAAGCGCAAAAGCTGCAGCCAATCGAGATAAGAATGTTAAATTAGCAATTGAACTTGCGTTGGATTTATCAGGTAATATGAATTACGCAGTTAAAGAAATTGATAAACTCAAACGTAATCTATCAAAACATCCTGAAGTTCAAAAGGCTTTAAGATCTGCAAATGAATCCTTCAACATTGACTTATATCGGCAGCATCTATTCAAGAAAGAATGCAAAAAGAAGCCGATAAAGAATCCAAACAGCAAAAACAACAACCTGGGTATTATAAAGATCTAGGTGGTTCTACTAAAGATAAACGCCAAGCACATTTCAATAAAAAGTCAAAGATGGACGACGACAATCCTGATGCTTATGATAAGGCACCTGGTGATGCAGAAGCTAAAACAAAACCATCTAAGCATTCAAACAAGTTTAAGAAAATGTTTGGCGAAGCAGTAGATCGTAATATGGAACGTGCAGGTTTAAAAAGACCACATCAACTATTAAGACAAGACAATACTGTTAACTTCGATTATAGATTCAAGATGTATCGTTCTGCCAAAGAAGCAGAAGCATTAGAGAAACAACGAGCAACTATTGAATCAGAGATTACAGAACAAAGAATAGACGAGTTAGAACAATTGATTGAACAAGTAGAATTCGTATCAGAAAAATCAAATCCAGAAAAATCCCTAAAAGATAAAGCAGAAAAATCAGGTATGCCTTACGGTATATTAAAGAAAGTGTTTGATAGAGGTGTTGCAGCTTGGAGAACAGGCCATCGTCCTGGTACAACTCCAGTACAATGGGGGTTGGCAAGAGTAAATAGTTTTGCTACAAAATCACCAGGTACATGGGGTAAAGCTGATAAAGATTTGGCCGACAAAGTTAAATAATGGATCGTATAAATAATATTAAAGAAGATGGTGGAGCTGGTGATTGGGGAACCGATAAAGCTCGAGCAAGACTTCAAAAGGATACGCCTGGTCAAGAGATCGCGCGCAAAAAGAAATTAAAAACTTTTAAAGAATTTAAGGACCAGGAAACCAAATGAAAAATTTTAGACAAGTATTGGAAGGCGTTGATGTAATCAGCGAGAACCTTTCTAAATCATCAAAAGAGCTGGCAAAAGAAATTGATACTGCTGCCAAGAAAGAATCAGGCGGAGATAAGGCAGATTATCAAGCTGTTGCTAAATTTATATCTCAAGGCAAACTTAACGACGCTAAAAAGATTATTGCTAAATTAGACACCGTCGTACTTGAAGATTTGATTACCTTTATAATGGGCCATGAGGATGTATTCAAAGCAATGTATCCTAGAGCTCGTCCTGGTCAATACGCCGCTTCATTCGCAAGAAAGGAAAGTGTTGAGGAAGGTAAATTACCACCTGCTCTTCAAGCCTATCAAGATAAGAAGAATGGCAAGAAGCCTAAGGATGATGTTGAAGAAGAAATGTCACCAGCTGATAAGGCAAAACGTCTTAAGATGATTAGGCAAGCTGTTGAAAAGATGAATAAGTCTAATATGGAAAGAGCAAAGAAAGATGCTCTCAAGATGATGAAAGATTCAGGTATGTTTGATGAAGATGTTGAACTTCAAGAAATTAGAAAAGCCCCACAGATTAAATATTTACGGTTCAGAGATTAGTGGTTTAAGATTTGGAGGTAAATATTATATGGCAATGGCAATTGATATGAGAGGCAAACTTATGTATAAAGTAATTGATGAGTTTGGTTCTATTGAAACCGTTGACCTTAAAACATTCGCAAAGAGGTTTGGATAATGACATATATATTTGAGGCACTTGCCGAAGTTAGGTTAACAACGGAAAACATTCAGAAAGTTATTAAAATGTATCCAAGAGATAACGATTGGAGGAAGTTAATAACTAAACACCGTAGAGATATTGATGCTCTTCGTAGAGGTAAAGATTTACCAAAGAAAGTCGAAGACGAGTTAATGGCATGGGCATTGGATAACGGCGAAATCAAATCTGATGACGTTGATGAATTAGATGATTTCATTGATAGTATTATGAATGAAGGAACTGGAGTAGATCCTAAAGTTGCTAAGGCTGTTGAAGCTCTAAACAAGCTTGGTTATATGCTCAGAGGCCGGAGGCGATTTCATTCAGGTGTTAAACGTGTTGAAACCTTTTTTAGATCTGGTAATAAGAAATTATTACAAGGTGCTATAGATGTATTAGATCCTGATATTCGTGATGACGTCATGGGTATCCTTGAACCATTAGGTTTTGTTAAAAATGGTGTTGTTGAATCAGTTGATCTTGAAGAGAAGCTAAAAGTATCTGACGGTCTTGGCGCATGGATAACAGATTTCAAAGATTCTGATGCTCCACAATTTAAAGATGCCGACGAAAAGAAACGCCGCGATATGGCTATAGCAGCATTTGTAGCAGCAGGCGGAAAGCTTGGCGAAGATACCGAAGAGCAATGAAAACCTTTAAACAGTATTGTGAAGCAGACGGCTGTTGGTCTGGATACAAAAAAGTTGGAATGAAAAAGAAGAACGGTAAAGACGTTCCCAACTGTGTACCAGAATCAACGGAGCTTGAAGAATTGAACACGAATCAATTAATTAAGAAGTTAGCTGCTGATACAATATTCAAAAAGAAATATACTGCGGCCGTTGCTAAAGTAAAAGAAATCATGTTTAAACACGGACCCAAGCCAAGACATGGTAAAGAATACTACTCAGGCAAGATTGCTCAACAATTTGGATTAGACCCACATGTTTTAGCATTACTTGTTGATGAACAACTATCCGAAGGTTCTGAATCTTGGGAAGACGGTTACGAACGTCGTGTTGTTAAAACAACAAAACCAGAACATAAAGAACAAGGTTATAATTGGCGCATCAAAGGCAAAGATAAAGATAACCTATCAATCAAACTATATAAAACTAAACCAGACAAAGCAGAATTTGAAAAACAAATGAAGCGAGTCGCAGGACATGAATTCGGAGGATAAGATGGCAAAGGAATTAACAAGGCAAGAAAGATTAGACGTAGAGATCAAGAAAAGTCTTGACGCAAGAACAAAAGAATTTAAAGAAAAAATCAATAAGCTAACTTATGAAAAAATTAAGCAAGCTTTAGTGCCTTCAAAGGAGCCATTAAAAGGTTATCCGCATAACGAAAGTATGGTCGAGGCTGCAGATCCTTGGCAGGATGATATAGATTACCTTAGCAAATTAGATAAGACTGATCCTAAAAAGGCAGCAGCTTTTAGAAAAAGAACTAAAGCGCTTAAGAAAGGTGGTGGTTGGAATTTAGCAGGAAAGCCAACGCCTGAACAAAAGAAGATTATGCAACAAATGGATAGGGATGCCAAGAAAAAGCACCCCAATTTATATAGAGAAGAAGTTACTATTTCAATGGACGAATCCGTTAACGAAGCCCTTAAAGCTGGTAAAGGAAAAGGACTTGCAGATAAACGTAAAAAGTAGTTGACATTTAGTCACAGAGTTGATATAATAATATAATGAAAACCATATCTGAATATAGAATATCCCCGCTCGAAGAGGAAGCAGAAATTGTTCCTTATAACGAGCTGCACGTTGTTGTATTAGGTACAGGAGATGGTGACGGTACTTTTGCTGATATTGTTGAAGAAGTTTCTGTTAAGAGAGATATCAAATACGATTTCGTTGATATAACAAAATCGTGGATTGCTGACTCTGATATTGACATCGGAACTGTAAAGCTTCGTAACGTTGATGGCAAAGATAAAGATATTGAGATTGAAACACATAACTCAATTGTATTTGTAAGAGCAGGAGCAATCGGTACGCTTTCCTCCCAAGCGTTTATATCCTCCTTACAAGATATTGGCTTTTTGCTTGTTAACGATTTAGATTCTATGTTAGTCTGTGATAACAAAATGTCCAACGCATTATTGTTAGGTCGTAATAATATACCGATTCCAAGAACATCATCTATACCCAACGAACAATCTATCGAAGACGCTCATAAACGAGTAGGTGGAAAGTTCCCTGTTATTGTTAAAACACTTAAAGGAACTCAAGGTGTTGGTGTAATGAAGATTGATAGTATGTCATCTTTAACAGGTGTATGTCAATCGTTATGGAAATACGATGCTGATTTGTTAATACAAGAATTCTTTGAAATGAAATCAGATATACGTACTCTACTTGTAGGTGGTAAGATCATTGCTGCGGCAGAAAGAATACGAGCACCAGATAACAAAGACTTTAGAAACAATGTTCACCAAGGTGCAACAACAGAACCATACGATTTATCAAAGAAAGAGATCGCAGTAATTAAAGCAGCCGCAAGAGCAACAGGCGCAGTTTATTGTGGAGTAGATCATTTTGTTGATAAGAAAGGCAATCCTTATATTATCGAAGTAAATGGTTCTCCAGGTATTCGTTCTCACTTTGAAGGTTATGATCCTTGGACAGAAGAGAAACAAGGTAAAGTATCTGATAAGAAAGTTGTAGAGACAATTATACAATTCTTTTCTAAGGATGTCAATAGAAGACCAATCTTTAGACAAGAAGCAGGTTATATTGAAACGATTATATTTAAAGGTATGGAAAAGAATCCTGTACGTGCAAAGTTTGATTCTGGTAACAGTGCAAAAGCAAGTATGCTCCATGTTGATAAAATGGAAACAAAAGGTAAAATGGTATTTTGGGAAAAGAACGGTCATAAGTTTGAGAGTGAAGTAATATATGTCTCAAACCCAACTCGTGGTCAGAAGGCATTTGATACAAGACCTGTAATTGAACATGAGATCTTTTTCAATAACAAGAAACATATTGCCGAAATCGCGTTATCATTAAAAGATACTGCTTCAGAGATGTTAGTGAATCGCAAACTAATGACAAAGTTCAAAGTTGCGGTGAATCCTAATAGACGATTCATACTCAGCGATAAAACAGATAAGAATGATGAGAGTGATCACTAATGAAAAAATTTACAGATTGGAAATACGATGGGTTTGGATTATACGAAGGTGTAACAGTTCCTTTAGAAAGTCCTATGATTGAATTTGATGATTCAATGGGATTACTTGCAGCAGAAAAAGAACCTGAGTTAAATACACCAAAGCGTTCAAGTGGAGATAAAAAGTATGTTGTTTATGTACGAAACCCTGACACAGGAAACATTAAAAAGATTGAGTTCGGTGATGAAAAGGGTGGTCTTACGGCTAAGATTAATGACAGAGATGCAGCGAAGAACTTCGCAAGCAGACACAATTGCGATACTAAAACAGATAAGATGTCTGCAGGGTACTGGGCATGTAGATTACCTAAGTATGCAAAAGAACTCGGACTCAAAGGAGGAGGGGATTTCTTTTGGTAAGCCATATACGGACCTAAATGATATTCGTATATTTGATGTTAATGAAGATGAATCGAAGTTTGTCTGGCATAGAGATAAAGAAGATAGAAAGATTGAGGTATTAAAAGGCGATGGTTGGCAATTTCAACCCGAAGGATGTTTACCTTTTCTATTAAAGCCAGGCGATCACTTTTACATTGAAGAAAATGAATACCACAGATTGATTAAGGGTATTAATAATTTGGAAATCCGAGTAACCAAATTGTTATAAATAAACATAGAACATATAAATTAGAGCAAAACATTTTAAGGAGACACAAATGGCAGACGGTAGTTTTAAATTAGTTGACATGGACGACAAAAGTTATAAGAATGCGTTGATGCTGGCCAAGAAAGCAAAACTTAATCCGTTTTCTAAAAAAACTTCAACTGGAATGGAGTTAAGTGTTTTTGGTGATAATAAAGATATAATGAAATTCATCAAAACTTTACCAGAACAATATAACGAGGAAACTAAAATGTCCGATTGGAAAGAAATTATCGAGAGTAAGATTGACACTAAGATGTCGGCTGCTCTTCAAAAGAAACAAGAAGTGGTTAGTGAAAGAACTGTTGAAGAAGAAAACGAATATCAGAAATTCTTTCAATCTGCTTTGAAAAAATTTGGAGTCGAATCTCCAGCAGAGCTTGATGACGCAAAGAAGAAGGAATTCTTTGATTACGTTGATGCAAACTGGAAGGGAGACAACGAAAAGGCTGAGGGTACTGAAGCTCAGGACTCGATAAAGCCAGCAAAGAAAAAGGATTTAGCTGCTAGCAATTGCGGCGGTTAAGTCATTATATTATAGGAGTAAATTATGTTTTTGATTGAATGGATTAAAGGCTTATTTTCTAAAGACGAAGTAACTCCTGCTAAAGTAGACCCAGTGAAGGAGCCAAAGAAGGCTGCTACTGCAAAAGGTCCTCAAGTTACTAAAGCTGCGTTAGGTAAACTAACAAAAGCTGGACTTGAAGAAGCTGGTCGTAAAGCAGGTATTGTACTCGACAAAAGAAAAAAGAAAGCCGATTTAGTTAATGAACTTTACAAAGTTTTAAAATAATAAAAATAATAATAGGAGAATAACAATGGCACTATGGGGAAAAACAGACACAGCTGCTGACGCACCAAAGTGGCTCGAGGATGATGTTAATAACACTAATAAGTCCAATGATAAAGACAACGCAGTATTCGTTGACTTGACAGAGGCAGGTGTTGCATCTAACAAAGCTAAAGGTCTTACAGGTCCAGGTTGGTGGTTATACCATACAGCAGGTGGAAGACACCACGCGGAATGCTTAGTTCCGATGAAAGTTACAGCAGTTGCTGCTGGTGACTTAGGTGTGACAGGCGATACAGCGGTAGAAGACGCGATTGTAGCTGACGCTTAATCTAAAAAGATTGCCTTTATTGTTATGAATTTGACTGAATCAACCTTTCTGCTATACGCGATGAAACACTATGACAACCCTCAGTGTACTGAGATGTCAGAGTTCGAAGAGGATATTAAGAGATTTCAATATCTTCGTAAACTCTTTAGTCGATATAGACAAGATAAAGATCTGAAGGAAAGGTTAATTCTAAACCATCTCATTGTTATATTCAATGTGTTTGGTCCGCAGGCAACAAATATGTTATTCATGAGATTACATGAGTATCACGAATATTTAAAACCATTCGTACTATATTTGAATTATATGCCAGAACTGTTAGTATACGATGATATGGTGGTAAACGCAGACTCAATTAATGGGGATCTGTTTATTGAAACAAGGCTCAGGGAAATTTAAATGGTAGTAGATTTATTTCTAGTTTTCAATTTCATAAAGCGGCTAGTTACGCCCTTTACGAAGTGGGAAGCATATAATGAAGGAATTATTGATGAGAAGGGTAATATCCTAATCAAACGTAAAGACTTCGTAAAGAATAGTCAGAAATCCGCGTTTGGTATTTTTGACCAAATGATATTGAATCTGAAGAAACTATTAGGTAAACTTCCTGGCGGACAAACTAAACTTGCATCTTACGCTTCAGCCTTATGGTTGATACGCGAACAGCAAAGAATCGAAGCTACTAACTATTTAACAGAGGAATCTGTTGAAGAAGATTTAGAAATTGCGCTAGAAAGGTTTCTATACGAAAACGAAACGTTAATTGCTGAAGCAGCAAAACGCGAGATTGACGAAGAACCTGCTAATGCAGTCGGTGGTGGTAACATTGCCGGTTTAGGAATAGGACCTGATGGCGAACCAGGTGTTTCTAAAAAGAATCAAAAGAAACATAAGAAACGTATTCGAGATATTATGGGTACGGTCAAAATGGAAGATGCGGTTGCTGCAGCTAATCTTAAAGCAAGACAAGCGTCTGAACTTGAATTGATGAAGGATCGTCAAGATAAAGACAAAGAAAGGATTAAACTAAAACATGCTGCCGAAGTCGAAAGACAGAAGGCTCAAGACGAAGTCGAAAAGGAGCGTGAGAAACGTAAACAAGAACGCGATAAAGAACGCGCTGCGGCTAAACAAGCAATGGGATCTACCGCAGGTTAACAAAGGAAAACAAAAATGAAATCGTTTACTCAATGGGAAGAAACTTTAAACGAAGCTAAAGTTACTATTGCTCAATTAAGACCTGGTCTAACTGTAACCCCCATGTGGAAAGGACGCAGTGCAAAGAACTATGGTATATCAGGAATGCCTGTTTACGATGGTAAGGTTAAGGTTCTTGGAATGGGAATAGTACCTTTTGGTAAAAAAGCAGAGAAGAAACATGTAATCGGTAAAGATTACAAAGACATTCAAACCAAGTACAAAGATATTTGGAAGTCTGACGAAATTCGATTTGGTAGCTACTGGAGTGCACAAGGTAGAATGAAAGCTTTCTTTTTCGCAATTGCTGATGCAGATAAGAAAGTTCCAAATGGCTTTGTATGTTGGATTTGGGAAGTAATAGATGGACCTGATAAAGGTACAATACATTATTGCTTTATTGATTCTGATGACAAATGGGCAATTGCATTCTTAAACAAATCTGCAGAATTTGAGCTGATTACTTAATGCCTACATATAGTAAAGTTTTAGAACTGGTTGAAGTATTAAAAATTGATACGGATAACACCGTTAAGAAAGTTACCATAAGCGTTAAAACTTATGATGAAGCCGTTGGAACTTCTATATTTTCTAAACAGCCTATGATTGCTGTATTGAGTGCAGAAGATTATGCCAACAGCGAAGTAACAAAAGTTACAACAGCAAACACTGCGGTTGATATTACATTATGGGGATATGAATATGCCGGTGGTGATAATTACTACGCAAATAATATTCAAGATTATGCAGAGAGTCAAGTGGAGTCCTTATTACAATTCCAAGGAACAACTTCAGTAGATATATCTACATTATCATAAAGAGGAAAAAAAATGTTTTGGAATAAAGATACAGATATTGATGTAGATCAATTGAGAGAACAATTAACAATTGATGAAGGAAAGGTAAATGAAATTTATCATGACCATCTTGGTTATGCTACTTTTGGCATCGGGCATCTTGTGCTTGATTCTGATCCAGAAAACGGACAAGATGTTGGAACACCAGTATCAGAAGAAAGAGTAGTTGAATGTTTTGCCAAGGATGTAGAAACTGTAGTTGCTGACTGTAAAATATTACATGAAGGCTGGGATGGATACCCTCAAGAAGTCAAACAAGTTGTAGCCAATATGATGTTTAATATGGGCCGCACAAGATTATCAAAATTCAAGAATCACAATAAAGCTTTAGCTGCTGGTGATTGGAAAGAAGCCGCTGTTGAGGGTAGAGATTCTCAATGGTACAAACAAGTTACTAACCGAGCCGAGAGATTAATGGTTCGTTTAGAAAATGTATAAATAAATTTACTAACAATATAATATGGAGAATACAACATGCCAGTAAATGACATCATCCAACAAGCGTTTGACAATAACCCGCTTAACCTTAAGAAAGCTTTTGACGACGAAATGACAAGTCGTGTAAGAACAGCTTTAAATCAGAAATATCAAGATATGACTGATGAGCATCCTGAAGTTGCCGAAGTCGAAGCAATGGGCTCTGAAGATACTTTTGACGAAGTCGATGTACATTCAGGTCAAGCAGTAGAGTCAGTAGAAACACCAGAAGAAGACTAATATGTTTAACCAATTGTTCATAGGAATCATATTGGTGCTCAGTCTAGGTAGCTATTGGTTATACTCAGAAAACCAAACTCTTAAGATAAACAATTCAAAATTGGAAGGCGCAGTAGCAGAACAAAAAGCTGCTATTGTTGCTATCCAAGAATCGTTTGCGAAACAAGGTAAATCTTTACAGAACCTTCAACGCGGTTATAATCAAATAGAACAAGAGAAAGATCAATACCTTGCTATATTTGCTAAGCACAACTTAGATAAGCTTGCCCTTGCTAAGCCTGGGCTAATTGAACTGAGAATTAACAATGGAACGGCAACAGTATTTGGAGATATAGAGAATGACAGCAAAGCTATTAGCGAGCTTGACGCTCCTGACGTTCCTTAGCGGTTGTAGTACCCTACAGAATGTCTTTGGTTCAAAAGAAGTCGAGATTATAACAAAACCTATAAAGATCGAAATCTTACAGCCTACACTACCACGACCTATCAAATTAGATAATCCTAAGTGGTATGTTGTATCAGAAGCTATCGTTACAAACCCTTGCCAAAAGCAAATGAAACTCGACGAGAACGGGAATCATATTGTTAAAGAAGATGGCACCCATCAAACATTCAGACCAAAGACTTGCGATCTTTTAGATCGCGAAAATCCTTCATGGCCTGTAGGTTATACTTACCTTGATAGATTCCTCGACGATATGAAAAAGTTGAATGGAGGTGATGTAGTGTTCGTTGCAGCCACCATTGGAGACTATGAGCTGATGTCGAAGAATACGCAAGAACTCCGTAGATACATTCGTGAATTGGGCGAAGTCATTGTTTATTATAGAAACGTGACAATCGACGATGAACCTG
>Ga0129331_1172595_pt1 | contig 11220 bp, 11 predicted proteins | sample CPBNA1_4_FD_105426 | JGI IMG/M metagenome (GOLD analysis project Ga0129331, IMG submission 105426) | Freshwater to marine salinity gradient microbial communities from Chesapeake Bay, USA - CPBay_Spr_31_0.2_RNA1 (Metagenome Metatranscriptome) | ecosystem: Environmental > Aquatic > Marine >...
AGGTAATATTTTATAGCTTTTACCGTCTGTTAAAACAAAAACAGACAATTCTATTCCTTTTAAAAATTCTTCGATTACAACCGTTGCAGAAGCCTTACCAAACTTCTCATTAGAAACCATATCCTGTAGTTCTATTTTTGCTTCTTCTAAAGAATTTAAAATTAGTACTCCTTTTCCGGCAGCCAAACCGTCTGCCTTTAACACATAAGGTGGTTCTAGAGTTTCTAAGAACGTAAAACCAGCTTCTAAATTTTCCTTTGTAAATGATTGATAGCGTGCGGTAGGAACGCCATGTTTTTGCATAAACTGTTTAGAAAAATCTTTACTCCCTTCCAGTAATGCACCATCTTTTTTAGGACCAATTACAGGAATGTTTTTCAAATCTACATCTGCTAAAAAGAAATCATGAATACCTTCTACTAAAGGAACTTCTGGCCCTACAACAACCATTTTAATATTATTCTCTAAAACAATTTTCTTTACTGCTTCAAAATCTGAAAGATCTACATTAATATTTTTGGCTATTTTGTTAGTTCCTGCATTTCCTGGCGCTACAAATAGTTGCTTAACTTTACTACTTTCACTCAATTTTAATGCAAAAGCATGCTCTCTACCTCCAGAACCTAAAATAAGAATATTCATTTGTGTTGTTGTTGAATTGTTGTTACTGCAAATATATTTTAAATTCTTTGGATTCCGGCTTTAGAATAAGATACATTTAAAAGAAACTCCTAATCAAGTGTAGTCTAATTTTTTTTAATTAAAACCCCACTTTAAAAAGTATTTAAAAACAGAAATAGCGTGTCTAAAAAATAAATTTAAGTTTTTAGAAGAACCTTGTTTTAAAACATGTGTAATTTCTTCTTTTGGATAATACAACTTCTGTTTGTCTAAACGCTCTATTTTTTTACAAATATCAACATCTTCCATATAAAGAAAATAACGCTCATCGAAACCATTAAGTTTTATAAGGTCTTTAGTATTATATAAATGGAAACACCCAGCTATATAATCTGCAAAAAAAGAGGCTTGTAAATCCTTATCTTTATAAATTCCTTTATTAATTTTTGAATTAAATAATGGTTTTAAAAAAGTAAACCTTCTAATCAATAATTCTGATACTCTAGGGTATCTTCTGCAAGAGTACTGATGATCTCCATTCGGAAATAATACTTTTGGGGCAATCATTGAAACAATCTCATGTCTTTCTAATTTTGCAATTAAGTTAGGGATTACTGATGGCTTAAAACTAACATCCGGATTTAACACTAAATGATGATATGAAAGATTACTAATTTTACTTAATATAGTATTATGCCCTGCTCCAAAGCCAATATTCTTACCTATAGCAAGATATTCAATATCTTTTTGATGAAATATATTTTCAAACTCTTTATTTTCTGTGTTATCAATTAAAAATAATTTTTTTGTTATTGGCGTATTTAAAAAGCAATCTATTGTTTTAGTAAGTTCTTCTAAATCTTCTTTATAAAGAACAATAGAAGCTGATATGTCTAATTTTTTATTCATTTTATTAGTACGCTTTTTCTTGCCCTTTAGATACGTTTAATACAGTTTGCACAATAATTTTAAGATCTAAAAAGAAAGACCAGTTTTCTATGTAAAAAATATCTAGGCGTACTCTATTATCTATATCTGACTTCTTTTTTACTACACCTCTATACCCAGATACTTGAGCCAATCCAGTTATACCAGGTTTTACAGAATTTCGTATCAAATAATTATCAATTTCGTTTAAGTACTTTTCTGTTTGAATATTCATGTGTGGTCTTGGACCAACAACACTCATATCACCAATTAAAACATTAAAAAACTGGGGTAATTCATCTAGGCTAGTTTTTCTTAAAAATACTCCAACAGAAGTAATTCTATCATCGTTTTTAATAGTAGAAATTTCATCCGCTAAATCATTTTCTCTCATAGACCTTATTTTATAACAATAAAACTGATTCTCATTTATACCATCTCTTTTTTGCTTAAAGAAAAACTTTCCTTTCGAATTTATTTTTACAATAATCCATAAAATTGGTAGTAACCAAGACAGTAAAAACAAACAAACAATTAATGAAAAAAACACGTCAAAAACTCTTTTCATTATATGAGTTTCTATTCTTTCAAAAGGTAATTGTTTCGGTTTTAAAATAGGAAGCGTTCCATAATGTTCTAGACTAAAATCTTTACTATAAATTGCTTTATTTTCTGGGATTAAACTAAATTCTATCTTATTTTTATTGCAAAAACTTCTAATCTCTTTTAACTTAAGTCTTGTAACGCAGCTAATTTCACAATAAATTTCATCAATGCTTTCTTTTTTTGCGTATAATAAACCCTCTCTAATAGTTCCTAAATGTTTTTTAGATTTACTGTCTTTATCTGAAAAAAAACCAAGAAATCTATATCCTAAATCTTTTCTTTTATTAAATAATACTGCAACGTTTTGAGCAGAATTACTATCACCGAAAACAACTACATTTCTATAATTTTTTCCAATTAATCTATATTTTTTTAAAATAAAAAAGAAAATAAATTTAAAAAAAATAATTATTGCAGTAAACCAGAATACAACATTAGATTGCTTACTTACAATTTCTCCTTCTTCAAAAATCGTAAAATATGCAAAAAAAGCAAGTAGAAAGACAAAAAATTGTGAGATTAGTAATGTTATTAACCTCAGAACATGAGTATATCTATAAACATTATAAAATTTTGTGTAATAAGCTAATAATAGCCAAAAAAGAGAAATATATGAGACAAATTGAATATTCAAATGTTCTTTGTCTGAAAAAAAGTAGATAACAGCATTTATAATTAGTACATCAAATAAGATTATTAATGGTCTAACTAAATTGGAATATTTTTTGATTTTTGATTTCACTTTTCTATTAACTTGTTAAATGTATCTATAAATTGGTTTAAAATAGTTGTTTTCGAAAAATTTTTAGAAACAAATTTTCTGGCATTTTCTCCATACTCTTTTTGTAAAGGCATATCAAGTTTCAATTTTTTAACAAATCCCAAAACTTCATTAATATCTTTAGTTTCAAAATATTTACCACTTTTTGATTGATTAATAATTGAATAAACTTCAGATTTTAAATTTCCAGTAATTAATGATGGCCTTCTACTAGACATCATGGCTAAAATCTTTGATGGCATTACAGTATCTATAACCTCCATTTTTTGAAATAAAATATGTAAATCTGCACTACATAATAAATTTGAAAGTTCTGAATATTTAACGGGATTGCAGAAAAATATATTGTCTAAATCTAATAACTTTTCCTCTAACCAAATTCTTTTACTTCCATTGCCCACAACTATTATTTCTATATCTGCTAAACATTCTAATTCTTTTACAAATTTTATAAAAAATTCCCAATCTTGTTTTTCTCCTATATTTCCTGAATATAATATTTTAAATTTTGATGATGCTAAATATTTATGTGTTTTATAATTTTGAGGTTTTATAAAATTTGAATCTACCCAATTAGGAAGAAGTTTTTTATTTTTCTCTTCAGATTTAATTTTTTTTTGAAGTTTGGAAATCATTAAAGAGCTTATGGTGCTTAATAAATCGGCTGATTTTAGCAATTCTTTTTCTACCCAGAACAATCCTCTAAAAATAATGCTTTTATTCGTTTTATTTTCTACTAAGTTTGAATCTGAAACTGCATCAAATTCAAAATCTTGTATATGAACCCAAAGTTTAGCTTTTTTTGTTTTTGCTAAAATTTTCCCTAAGAAAACAGTTCCAATAAAAGGAACGATACAAAGAACTACATCTGTTTTTTTGATTTTTAAAACATTAATAAAAATACCTAAAGAAAAATCTAATAAATGTAGAATCCTTTTAAAAAAAGTAGGCTTTCTTGGAACATACTGTTTGTACCTTAGAACTTTAATTCCATTTACATATTCACTATAAAAAGTCTTTTTAGACCTATACTCATCATTTATCCTCCAAGCTGGATAATATGGAAACCCTGTAATAACCGTAACATCAATATTATTTTCATTAAGATATTCAGCAAGTTGAGAAGTATATAAACCAATGGCTGTATCTTCTGGATAATAATTAATTCCTATAATAGTAATTTTTTTAGTCAATCTTTTTTTCTAATATAATTTTTATCAATTAGCAGATTAGAGTTGTGCAGTAGGGACTCTATTTCTAACTATTTTTGCCGGATTACCTATGCATACTTTATTTGCAGGTAAATCTTTATAAACACTACTTCTAGAACCAAGAACAGTTCCTTTGTGGATTGTAACCCCTGGAGCAACAAAAACATCCGTTGCCAACCAACATTCATCCTGTATTCTTACAACGCCTGCAAAAATAGGGAAATCTGGTTCTAAATAATCATGAGAAGCGGCACATATATATGATTTTTGAGAAATCACCACGTTTTTACCTATTTCAATATTCCCTAAAGAATATAAAACTACATCATCTCCAATCCAAGAATAATCTCCAATAGAAACCTTCCAAGGATATGTTATTTTTACCGTTGGTCTAATAACTACTTTTTTACCAATATTTGCACCAAATAACCTTAACAAAAAACGCCTAAAGCCGTATAAGAACTGAGGTGAGTTTCTGAAAAAGATCGCCTGTGTAAGCCACCATAACTGAACAACAAAAGCATTTCTGCCTCTAAAATTTACTGGAAGTTTAAATGTTTTTAAGTTTTGTATCAATATTTAAAATTGTTATAATTTCTTTACTAAATTTTTTAAGTGTAAAATTTTCACTAAAATATATCTTATTGTTTTTACTAATTAATTCTATTTTCTTTTTATTCTTATCTAAATATAAAAAACTATCTAAAATGCTCTGAGAATCTTTAGGTTTTACAATATAACCATGAACTTTATTTTTAATAATGTCAGGTATTCCTGCATGGTTAGTCGTTATAATTACATTTCCAGTTGCTAAGGCTTCCAATATAGAAATAGGCTGACCTTCCATTTTGTAAAACGTTGGCAAAATAAAAATATTACTCCAATCTAATAATTCTTTTTTTTCTTTATCATAAACAATCCCTAAATACTCTGTACTTTTTAAATTATTTAGTTTTTCTATAATTATATGTTTTAATGCTTCATCAATATTTCCTGCAATTTTTGCGCTGTATGTTATATTCTTATTTTCTAACTCTTTCAAAGCATCTAACAAATATAAAATGCCTTTTTCTTCCATTAAATTACTTAAATATGCTATTCGAAGCTTAATAGGTTCCTCAACACTATAAGTTTCTGTGCACAGGTAATCTTCGGCAAAATTATAAAGCACAAAAATTTTACTTTCTTTCAGAAAAGGTACTAAGTTTACTTTTAAAGATGGGGACAAAACAATACCTTTTGTGAATTTGGATAACAAAAGATAAAATAACTTCTTTTTAAACCCTTTTAAATTTTGGTATTGTTTATTTAAAAAATTACCATGCACATGTATAATTAACTCTTTTCTCAAAACTGCAGCCAATAAAATAAATAGTCCATATTTAGCAACACCAAAAAAAGTTTGACCTGGTGTAATGTAAATAATATCATTTGTAAAAACCTTAATTATTTTGAAGTTAATTTTAAGAAAAAATATAAATTTCTTAAATGAAAAACTACCGACAGCATCTTCAAAAATAGGGTAAGAAGTATTAATAATATCTGTTTTAAATATTGTAGAATGATCTAAAACTTCCTTTACAACTTTATTTGCTAAAGAAACTCCAGAAACTGGATTTGGGAAAGGACCAATTAATAAAATTGATGTATTATTATTCATGCTTATTGTAATTATTTAACGAAAAAAAACATAAAAAAAATGAAAAGAATATAACTCCGTTCTCTCTCTCTAATATATTTTCAGATAACATGACAATGCTATAAAAACAAAGAATTATTAAGGAATGTACATTTCTTTTTTTAATAGCAACTTTTACGTTGAAAAATAAAAAAATAAAATACAACAATAATAAAAATGACCCTCCAACTAGAATAAAGCTAATATATTGGTTATGCGCATTATAGTCTACTTTTAAAGATGGATTATTCTTTTTATAACTTTCTTTTAACTTATCATTATAATCTCCTATTCCATAACCAAAAAACGGAGATTTTGTAATTAGTTCTGTAGCATTTTTATAGATTACAAATCTAACACCAAAGGAATTAGACTCAATTGATTTAGAATCTTTAATTGTAAAAATTTCTGAAAAACGATTTCTTGTTTTTGGGATTAACAATAACAATAGACTCAGAGTAATAATTGAAATAATTTTTATTTTAACGTTTTTTTATTTTCAAATAAAACCCAAAATAAGCTCGTAATAATTATTGCAAGAAGAGGACCTTTTCTAGCATAAATAATTAAAAAAAACAAAAATACTATATTTATAAAAATTAATATAATTTTTAAGTTTTTCTTTTGAATATCTTTAAAAATAAATGCAGAAAACAAGATCGCTAAACAACAATGTATTGATAAGTAAATTGGATGTATTCCAAAGTTGCCTATATCTACCATAATAACTCTGTGGAAATGAAAAAAGATATCACTAAAACTATAGTGTGTTAAATAGAACCACAAAAATATTACAGTATTAAAAAGAAAAACACTTAAAATATATATTGATAAAAATAAATTCTTATTCTTTGAAAAAAAGATTCTGTCTGCCGAATTAAATAGTGAAAATAAAAAAGGAAAAACTAATAACGAAGACATAGTTTGTAATTTCAGAATTGCATAATCATAGTTAGATGTGTAAGATAACGTAAGAATTATTCCGAAAAAAAATATCGTATTTAGCAAAAAAAACCTCGTGTTGAAATATTTCTTTCTATTAAAGGTTAATAGTAAAACTGAAATTCCAAATAATAAAATCCCTATAGATTTAAAATTACTTGGTAATAAAATAAGAGCAAATAATAATGCCAAAAAAAAACAAACTATGTCAAATTTATTTAGTGATTTTATTGATTTCATGTTTTGAGAAAATTAGTAATTCTTTAATGATACGTTCAATGATTTTTGGAAAATAAACTACTGCTATAAGTGGTCCTATAAAGTAAGTGAAACCATTTGAAAAATCGCCTCTGAGAAGAAAAATAAGATGCATTGCAAAATAAAAAGCCATTATTTTTTTTAAATAATTATCACTTCTCAGCCATTTAATCATATGAATTACTACAATTGCCAATATGATTGGTGTAATTATTATTCCAATAATACCAAAATTAATAAAACTTTCAGAAACTAGAGGATTAGATAAATTACTAAAATTAAAACCATAATCATCTATTAAATGCTCCCCAACAACTTGACCCGTAGAAAACGGTTTATTGGTCCAAATAATTCTAGGAATAAAAAATAATAACCCTCCTAAAAACTGATATCCATAAGAAAAACCATATTTATTAACATAGTCAATAGTAGCACCTATATTTGAAAAAGCATCATAGTTTAATGTATTAAAGGCCGTTACAATTCCTCCACCTTTCATTTGATCAATAATTATTGAAGGTCTACTATAAATCTCTGAAAATGTAGCATCACTGTGGGTTATCATAGCCAATAATGGAAAAACTATAATCATGGAAAAGAAAAGAAATGAAAGTGTTTTAATATTACTTTTAAGAAACCTTGGGTAGCATAAAAAAATTAAACATAAAAAAATTGGACCTAAAGCATTTCTTTTTTCAGTGAACGGATTTTTAAACCAAAAGAGGATCCCGATTAAAACTACTAAAAATATTATAATATTAATAAAATTTGATTTCTTAATAGGTCGCTTAATTAAATATTTGAAACAAAGAATTATACCAGCAAAAGGAATCATAAATAATACTTTTTTCCAGATTAAAATAGTCATCACTGATGTATCGGATTTTAACCAAACTGGTCTAGAAAACTCTAACTTTAAAAAGTTGTAACTTATAATAAAGATGACGATACTAATCACTAAAATCACTAAAATTGTTAATGGTAAAAGAGCTTTATTTTCCTCTTTTACGGTATTAATATTATCTTTTAGAATCTTTCGTTTCAAGAAAATATAGCTGGTAATAAAAATCGTATTAAAAATATTAATAAGAATATTTGTATATATTAAAGTGCTTTCTCTGAATGGAAAATTATTAGCAAACTTAGCAGTTTCAAAATTTTCAAAAGAGTTAATTTGGGCTATTGGTGCAGCAAGAAAGAACAAAAAAGTAAAAACAATAAAAGAAGATAAAAACGGAGAGTATCCTTTTTCATAATATAAGTGATATGCTGTGATTGAAAATAAAATAACTGCAGTTAAAAAAAACGATATCCAAAGAGGAATAGATACATTTAGATTAATAAACATAAAGGCAGTAATACCAATATAAACGGTAAGTAAAAACCCTTTAAGATTCATTTTTCGCTAGTTTTATAAACGTTTCTGCCATAGACTCTGTTGAATAGTTCTTTTGACAAAATTTAACAATTTGAAGACCTTTACTATTCCACATTTCTCTTTCTTTAAATGCATTTAACAATACTTGGTTAAAATTATATTCATTATTAGTTTCAAAGAATAATCCATTTTCATTTATGTTTAGTGCCTCTATTTCAGGTGAGTGGTTTTCTTCTCTTGATACCAACATAGGAACTCCAAATCCAAAACTTTGTGTAATAGAGAGACCTACATAACCAGGAGAAACACTAAAGAAAGAGGTAAAATATAATTCTTTTAGTTTTTCATAATCAGATATATGACCAAGTAATTCTATTCTTTTAGATAATTTTTTCTTTACAACATAGTTTTTAATTATGTTTTTTTCTTCGCCTTCTCCAATTATAATTAATTTAGTTTCAGGCGGATATTTATGTATTTCGCTAGCAAAAGACTTTACTAAAAAAAGAGGTTTTTTTAATTTTGTAAGACGCCCTACATAAATTATATTAAATTTATTATCTGACATTGAAAACTCCATTTTGGAAGCACTTAAAACAGCATTGGGAGCTGCTAAAATTATTTTTTTTGGCATTTTTGTTTTTAATTCGTGCTGTTGTTGTCTTGTGTAAACTATTATTTTGTTTGCCAAAAGCCTCATTAAGTTTCTTATATTATCTGACTTACTAAATGCTGATTTTCTGGGCCATGCATGACCCCATAGCATTGTTTTTCTATTTATTATTTTTCTAATTATAAGAAAAACCCAATTAGATAAAATTCTGGGATTCATCTCTAAAACTAGAATTACATCTTTAAATAATAAATGCCAAATGCCAGTTTGAAAAAGCAATTTATTATTAAAAATAAAATAATTTCTTGTTCTTTTTTTTGGAATTGTGCAATCACTTTTTACGGATTTTTCAAAATAAAAATCTCCACCATATAATTCAAAATGTTGGTCCAATGCATTTTCTATAGCATTAAAAAAACCTTTCCTGTAGTCAGGTACTACTGTTTGTATAATTACTAAATTTTTCAATAAGCAACTTTTTTGTTTATTTTCTTATAGTAAAAATATAGTGCTAAAATTAGAATAAAGAATTCTGTTGTAACAGCAGAAAAAGCTACTCCATAGATCGTGAAAAATTGCACTAAAACCAATGCTACTATTAAATTAAAAAAACCACCTGATATCAGAATTTTCATTCTTGTCTTGTATTTATTTATTGAGGGAAAATATAGGGTAACATACAACATATTTAAAGAAGAAAATATCGAAATTAATCCTAAAAACTGAAATACAATACTATAACTAGTTATGAGAGCATCATTAAAAGCAAAATTTAGTATTGTTTTTGATCCAAAGAAAATAATTGTTGATATCACAACCCCTAAGATTCCTATTGGAATTTTTATTTTATCAATAAAAACCCTTACTTCTTTATGAGGTTTTGTTGATAAATTTGGAAAAATTGCCTGATATATCGGTGTATACATACTTTTTATTGCTAGTATTAATTTTTCCATACTGGAATAGATCCCTGCAATGGAGTCACCTGCAAAAAATCCTAATATTATAGTATTGCTTGAGGTGTAAAAACTCACTGCAAGATTTGAAAAAAATAAACTGGAGCTATTTTTAATAATCTCTTTTACTTGTATTAATTTAGGAGAAACAAACTTCACATACTGTAAACTAAAAATAAATCCAAACAATCCTGAAATAATAAAACCTAAACCATTAAATATTGGAACATATATATAATCATTTGGACTAAAGACAACAAAAAATAAAGAGAGTGTGAAAAAAAGTTTTGCTCCCACATTGACAAACGTAATTACTTGCATTTTTTCTATCCCTTGAAAAAACCAAGTTGGAAAAATTGCTTGACCTATGACCAATCCAAAACTAAATAAATAAACCAAAGGATCTAGTTTAAATTTATCTATAAGAGAAGTCATTCCTAGAAGGATAATAAACGTAATAATTATCAAGATTATTTTTACAAACACTACATTCCAGTAAAATTGAGATAATTTTTCTTTATCATTTTTTAAAGATGCAACTTCTTTTGTAGCACTTATGTTAAAACCAAAATCAACAATAATCGTCAAAAAAATAGCTACAGACTGAGCAATCATGACAAGTCCGAATTTTTCAGAACCTAAAACTCTCACCAAATATGGAAGTATTATAAGTGGTAGTATAAAATTTGCTCCTTGAATAAAAAGTAAAGCGATGTAATTCTTTACAATGATTTTTTTTTCTTTATTCATAACTTTATTTTAGCAAAAAACATCATTGTAAAAAAATACTCTAATAAAACACCCTCAACTTTAATTATCATGCAAAGGTGTTTATTACTTTCTATAAGCGCTTAAATAATTATTTAATTTTAAAAGTAATAAAATAAAAATTACTAAAATGGAACTTAAAATAGCCAATTGAACCCCTTTATTATTCTCAGCTCCTTTTATTTCAGAACCCTTTGGCTGAAAATTAGAAATCACATTAACAACTTCATACTTTTCTGATTTATCTATAACAACATCTATTAATTCTAAGTTTAAATTACGTTTTGTTGCAAATAGTTCTAATTCTTTTGTGCTTCTTTTCTCTCCACCTAAATCGATACTTGTGCCGTTAGATTGTTTTTTTTGCTTCTTCAATCATTACTTGCATATATACTTTTCTTAAAGAGTCTACTTGACCTAAGTTTTGGCGCAACAAAGAATCTGTTCTATTTAAGTTTTCGTTTGTTAATTCTTTAACACG
>Ga0129331_1391913_pt1 | contig 10822 bp, 7 predicted proteins | sample CPBNA1_4_FD_105426 | JGI IMG/M metagenome (GOLD analysis project Ga0129331, IMG submission 105426) | Freshwater to marine salinity gradient microbial communities from Chesapeake Bay, USA - CPBay_Spr_31_0.2_RNA1 (Metagenome Metatranscriptome) | ecosystem: Environmental > Aquatic > Marine > Coastal...
AGAATTAGGTAAAGTAGTCAAACTACAAGTAAGGGGAGGTGCAGCGAATCCGTCGCCACCGGTTGGACCCGCTTTAGGTGCTGCTGGAGTTAATATCATGGAGTTCTGTAAGCAATTTAATGCTAGAACTCAAGATAAACCTGGTAAAGTATTACCAGTGGTTATTTCTGTTTACAAAGACAAATCGTTTGACTTTGTAATCAAAACACCACCAGCTGCAGTACAATTATTAGAAGCGGCCAAAGTAAAAAAAGGTTCTGGCGAACCAAATAGAAAGAAAGTAGCAAAAGTAACTTGGGATCAAGTCAAAGCGATTGCTGAAGACAAAATGGTAGATTTAAATGCATTTACTGTTGGGTCTGCTATGAAAATGGTAGCAGGAACAGCCAGATCAATGGGTATAACTGTTAAAGGTGGTGAAGCACCCAATTAATCAAAAATATTTGAAATGGCAAGATTAACAAAAAAGCAAAAGGAAGCAGTTGCTAAAATTGATAAGAGTAAAATCTACAGTCTTCAAGAGGCTTCAGTTTTAGTAAAAGACATTACAAACACAAAGTTTGATGCATCCGTTGATTTAGCAATACGTTTAGGAGTAGATCCTAGAAAAGCGAATCAAATGGTAAGAGGTATAGTATCTCTTCCGCATGGAACAGGTAAAGATATGAAAGTACTCGCCTTAGTTACTCCTGATAAAGCTCAGGAAGCTACAGACGCTGGTGCTGATTACGTTGGACTAGACGAATACCTTGAGAAAATCAAAGGTGGTTGGACAGACGTTGACGTTATCATAACGATGCCAAGTGTTATGGGAAAATTAGGACCATTAGGTCGTGTATTAGGCCCACGTGGTTTAATGCCTAACCCAAAGACAGGAACTGTAACAATGGATGTTGCTAAAGCAGTAACAGAAGTTAAAGCAGGAAAAATTGATTTTAAAGTTGATAAAACAGGAATTGTACATGCAGCGATAGGAAAAACATCGTTTTCTGCAGAGAAAATTCAAGATAATGCCCAAGAGCTATTATCAACTATTATGAAGTTAAAACCAACATCAGCAAAAGGCGTTTATGTCAAAAGCATATTCATGTCAAGTACAATGAGCCCTAGTATTGCTGTGGATTCAAAAGTGAGTAGTTAAACAATTTTATTATGACAAGAGAAGAAAAATCAAAAGTAATCGAAGCGTTAACTACAGAATTAGCTGAGAATTCAAATTTATATTTAACCGATATTTCTGGGTTAAACGCAGGAACAACTTCAGCATTACGACGTGCTTGTTTTAAAGCAAACATAAAATTAGCTGTAGTAAAGAACACCTTGCTTGAAAAAGCAATGGAAGCTTCAGATAAAGATTTCGGAGATTTACCATCTATTTTAAAAGGTAATACTTCCGTAATGTATTCTGAAACTGGAAACGCACCAGCAAAAGTAATCAAAGCTTTTAGAAAAAAGTCAGACAAACCTTTCCTTAAAGGTGCTTTTATCGAACAAGCAGTTTACATTGGTGACGATCAATTGGATATGTTAGTTGACATTAAGTCTAAAGAAGAACTTATTGGAGATATCATTGGATTATTACAATCGCCTGCTAAGAATGTTGTTTCAGCACTTCAATCGAGTGGTGGCAAATTATCAGGTATCCTAAAAACGTTATCTCAAAAAGAGGGATAACATAAAAAAGTACGCACTTTTTACAAATATATATTAAATTAAAAAATTATTAAAACGATAGAAAAATGGCAGATTTAAAAGATTTCGCAGAACAATTAGTAAACTTAACAGTAAAAGAAGTTAATGAACTAGCAACAATTTTAAAAGATGAGTACGGTATCGAACCTGCAGCCGCAGCTGTAGCAGTCGCTGCTGGACCAGCTGGTGGTGGAGATGCTGCTGAAGCTCAAACAGAATTCGATGTAATTCTTAAAGCAGCAGGTGGATCTAAATTAGCAGTAGTTAAGTTAGTAAAAGAATTAACCGGTTTAGGGTTAAAAGAAGCTAAAGGATTAGTAGATGAAGCACCAAGCGCAATTAAAGAAGGTGTTTCTAAAGACGAAGCTGAAGGCTTAAAAACTTCTTTAGAAGAAGCTGGAGCAGAGGTTGAGCTTAAGTAAGCTTAACACTTAATTCCATACATTGGTTTAGGTCCTAGAGTATGCACTCTATGACCTAAACCCTTTTGTGTATTTATCATATACACTAATAAAAAATTATTTTTTTAATCAATAATTCGTCCATCGATGTTAGCAAAAAAAGCTGAAAGATTAAATTTCTCGTCTATTAAAAATAGAACCGAGTATCCAGATTTCTTGGATATTCAGATAAAATCCTTCCAGGATTTTTTCCAGTTAGAGACAAAATCAGAAGAAAGAGGAGATGAAGGGCTATACAATACCTTCATGGAAAATTTTCCAATCACTGATACACGAAACCAATTCGTGTTAGAGTTTTTGGATTATTTTATAGATCCACCAAGATATTCACTAGAAGAATGTATAGAAAGAGGTCTTACTTATAGTGTGCCCTTAAAAGCAAGATTAAAATTATTCTGTACGGATCCCGAACATGAAGATTTTGAAACTATAGTTCAAGATGTGTACCTTGGTACAATTCCATATATGACGCCAAGTGGTACGTTTTGTATCAATGGTGCCGAACGTGTTGTAGTATCGCAGCTACACCGTTCTCCAGGAGTTTTCTTTGGACAATCTTTCCACGCTAACGGTACCAAATTATACTCTGCCAGAGTTATTCCTTTTAAAGGGTCTTGGATCGAATTTGCTACCGATATCAATAGCGTTATGTACGCTTATATCGATAGAAAGAAAAAATTACCTGTAACTACTCTTTTCAGAGCTATTGGATTTGAAAGAGATAAAGACATTCTTGAAATCTTTGATCTTGCAGAAGAAATTAAAGTTTCAAAATCAGGACTTAAAAAAGTTCAAGGACGTAAGCTTGCAGCACGTGTACTAAACACATGGCATGAAGATTTCGTTGATGAAGACACTGGTGAAGTTGTTTCTATTGAAAGAAATGAAATTATTTTGGACCGTGATACTATCCTTGATAAGGACAATATTGAAGAAATTCACGAAGCAGCTGTCAAAACAATTCTTTTACACAAAGAAAGTTCACAGCAAGGGGATTATGCAATTATTCATAATACACTTCAAAAAGATCCAACCAACTCTGAAAAAGAAGCGGTTGAACATATTTACAGACAATTACGTAATGCTGAGCCGCCAGATGAAGAAACGGCGCGTGGTATTATTGATAAACTATTCTTTAGTGATCAACGCTACAACTTAGGTGAAGTTGGTCGTTACAGAATGAATAAAAAATTAGGTTTAGATATCGGAATGGATAAGCAAGTACTTACCAAAGAAGATATCATTACAATCATCAAGTATTTAATTGAACTTATCAATTCTAAAGCTGAAATTGATGATATTGATCACCTTTCTAATCGTCGTGTTAGAACAGTAGGAGAACAATTATCATCTCAATTTGGCGTTGGTTTAGCACGTATGGCTAGAACCATTCGTGAGCGTATGAATGTACGTGACAACGAAGTGTTTACTCCTATTGATTTGATTAATGCTAAAACGCTATCATCCGTAATTAACTCTTTCTTTGGAACAAATCAGTTGTCTCAATTTATGGATCAAACGAATCCTTTGGCAGAAATTACGCACAAGCGTCGTTTATCCGCACTAGGACCCGGTGGTTTATCTAGAGAACGTGCTGGATTTGAGGTTCGTGATGTACATTATACACACTATGGACGTTTATGCCCTATTGAAACACCTGAAGGACCAAATATTGGTTTGATTTCTTCTCTTTCTGTATTTGCGAAAGTGAATTCAATGGGATTCATTGAAACACCTTACAGAAAAGTTGATAATGCAGTTGTTGATATTAAAGGTGCTCCTATTTACTTAAGTGCTGAAGAAGAGGAAGATCAAATGATTGCTCAAGCAAGTATTCCTGTAGATGAAAAAGGTAAAATTACTTCAGAAAAAGTAATTGCACGTCAGGAAGGCGATTTCCCAGTGATTGATCCTACTCAAGTTAACTATACCGATGTAGCACCAAACCAAATTTCATCTATATCTGCATCTCTAATTCCTTTCTTGGAACATGATGATGCCAACCGTGCATTGATGGGATCTAACATGATGCGTCAAGCCGTTCCATTATTGAGACCACAAGCGCCTATCGTAGGAACTGGTCTGGAACGTCAAGTTGCTTCAGATTCTAGAGTACTTGTAAATGCTGCTGGTTCTGGGGTTGTAAAATATGTTGATGCCAACACAATTACTATTGAATATGATAGAACAGATGAAGAAACTCTTGTTAGTTTTGAGTCTAATGTTGTTTCATATCCATTAACAAAGTTTAGAAAAACCAATCAAGGAACTTCTGTAAACCTTAAAGCCATTGTTGAAAAAGGCGATAAAGTTAAAAAAGGACAAGTTCTAACTGAAGGCTATGCGACTCAAAATGGAGAATTGGCACTTGGTAGAAATATGAAAGTTGCTTTTATGCCTTGGAAAGGATATAACTTTGAGGATGCAATTGTAATTTCTGAACAAGTCGTACGAAATGATGTTTTTACGTCTATTCACATCGATGAATATTCTCTTGAAGTTAGAGACACTAAACTTGGAAATGAAGAGCTTACCAATGATATTCCTAATGTTTCTGAAGAGGCTACTAAAGATCTTGATGAAAATGGAATGATTCGTATTGGTGCTGAAATAAAACCAGGCGATATTCTTATAGGAAAAATTACGCCTAAAGGCGAATCTGATCCTACTCCAGAAGAGAAATTATTAAGAGCTATTTTTGGTGATAAAGCAGGTGATGTGAAAGATGCATCACTCAAAGCTTCACCATCGCTTCACGGCGTTGTTATTGAGAAAAAATTATTCTCAAGAGCAGTCAAAGATAAACGTAAACGTGCTCAGGATAAAGAAGATATTTCTAAGTTAGAGGCTATTTATGATACTAAATTTGACGATTTACAGTCTATCTTAGTTGAAAAACTTTTTGCAATTGTTGGTGGGAAAACAGCACAAGGCATTTCAAATGATCTTGGTGAAGATGTATTTCCAAAAGGAAAGAAGTTTACACTAAAAATGTTAAATTCTGTTGATGATTATGCCCATTTAGTTTCTGGAAAATGGACCACTGATGCTGCTACTAATAAGTTAGTTTCAGAATTGATTCATAATTATAAAATCAAAGAGAACGACCTTCAAGGAAGTTTAAGACGTGAAAAGTTTACAATTTCTGTGGGAGATGAACTTCCAGCAGGTATCATTAAACTGGCTAAAGTTTACATCGCTAAAAAGCGTAAACTTAAGGTTGGAGATAAAATGGCAGGACGTCACGGAAATAAAGGTATTGTAGCGCGTATTGTTCGTCAAGAAGATATGCCTTTCCTAGAAGATGGAACCCCTGTAGATATCGTACTAAACCCACTTGGTGTACCATCTCGTATGAACATCGGGCAGATTTATGAAACGGTATTAGGTTGGGCTGGCCAAGATTTAGGAAGAACGTATGCAACGCCTATTTTTGATGGTGCAACTCTAGATCAAATCAACACGCTTACAGACGAAGCTGGTATTCCTAGATTTGGACATACATACTTATATGACGGTGGAACAGGAGATCGTTTTGATCAAGCTGCAACTGTAGGTGTGATCTATATGCTTAAATTAGGGCATATGGTAGACGATAAGATGCACGCCCGTTCAATTGGACCGTATTCTCTTATTACGCAACAACCACTTGGTGGTAAAGCCCAATTTGGTGGTCAGCGTTTTGGAGAAATGGAAGTTTGGGCATTAGAAGCCTATGGCGCTTCTAGTACACTTAGAGAAATCCTTACCGTGAAGTCGGATGATGTTATTGGAAGAGCCAAAACATACGAAGCGATCGTTAAAGGAGAACCAATGCCGGAACCGGGATTACCAGAATCTTTCAACGTACTAATGCACGAATTGAAAGGTTTAGGACTAGACATAAGATTAGAAGAATAATAGAAAAATCATTATCATACCCATATATTATGGCAAAAAAGCAAGATAATATTACAGTACCGAAATTTAATAAAATTTCAATTGGTTTAGCCTCTCCAGAGTCGATCTTAGGAGCGTCTCGCGGTGAGATCCTTAAACCAGAAACAATTAATTACAGAACTCACAAACCAGAACGTGATGGTTTATTTTGTGAGCGTATTTTTGGCCCTGTAAAGGATTACGAATGTGCTTGTGGAAAATATAAGCGCATCCGTTACAAAGGAATTATTTGTGATCGATGTGGTGTAGAAGTAACCGAAAAGAAAGTTCGTAGAGACCGTGTGGGGCATATCAACCTTGTAGTGCCTGTAGCTCACATTTGGTATTTCCGCTCTTTACCAAACAAAATTGGTTACCTTCTCGGATTACCTTCTAAGCAATTAGATATGATTATCTATTACGAACGTTATGTTGTAATTCAGCCAGGTAATGCTGTAAATGAAGAAGGAGAAGCCGTTAAGAAAATGGACTTCCTTACCGAAGAAGAATACTTAAACATTCTTGAAACACAGCCACAAGAAAATCAATATTTAGACGATACAGACCCTAACAAATTTATTGCTAAAATGGGTGCTGAATGTTTAATCGACCTTTTGTCAAGAATTGATCTTGATTCTTTGTCTTTTGAATTACGTCATAAAGCCAACACAGAGACTTCTAAACAACGAAAAACTGAAGCTTTAAAGCGTTTACAAGTTGTAGAGTCTTTAAGAGAGTCAAACTTAAATCGTGAAAACAAACCGGAGTGGATGATTATGAAAGCCATCCCTGTAATTCCACCAGAATTACGTCCGTTAGTGCCACTTGATGGAGGTCGTTTTGCAACCTCTGATTTAAATGATTTATACCGTCGTGTAATTATTCGTAACAACCGTTTAAAACGACTTGTTGAAATCAAGGCTCCTGAAGTTATCTTACGTAACGAAAAACGTATGCTTCAAGAATCTGTGGATTCATTGTTTGATAACACACGTAAGTCATCAGCTGTGAAAACAGATTCTAACCGACCATTAAAATCTCTTTCAGATTCATTGAAAGGAAAGCAAGGTCGTTTCCGTCAAAACTTATTAGGAAAACGTGTCGATTATTCAGCACGTTCGGTAATTGTTGTTGGACCAGAATTAAAATTATTTGAATGTGGATTGCCAAAAAATATGGCAGCCGAGCTATACAAACCTTTTGTGATTAGAAAATTAATCGAAAGAGGAATTGTAAAAACGGTAAAATCTGCTAAGAAAATTATAGATAAAAGAGAGCCTGTAGTTTGGGATATATTGGAAAATGTTTTAAAAGGACATCCTGTACTCCTCAACCGTGCGCCTACCTTACACCGTTTTAGGAATCCAAGCCTTTCAACCAAAATTGATTGAAGGAAAAGCAATCCAATTGCACCCCTTAGTATGTACGGCTTTTAATGCCGATTTTGATGGGGATCAAATGGCAGTGCATTTACCACTTGGACCAGAAGCGATATTAGAAGCGCAACTTTTAATGTTAGCCTCTCATAATATTTTGAATCCCGCAAATGGATCGCCAGTAACTGTTCCTTCACAGGATATGGTATTAGGCCTATATTATATGACTAAGCTACGCTTGTCAACTGCTGAAGTACCAGTATTAGGACAAGGCTTAACATTTTACTCTCCAGAAGAAGTTATCATTGCTTATAACGAAAAACGCGTTGATCTGAATGCGCAAATTCGTGTAAGAACTGTTGACTTTAATGAAGAAGAAGAGTTAACAACTCAAATAATAGAAACGACAACAGGTCGTGTACTTTTCAACGAGAAAGTACCAGCTGCTGCAGGGTATATTAATGAAGTTTTGACTAAAAAATCATTAAGAGATATCATCCATGGTATTTTGAAAGTGACTTCTGTTCCTGAAACCGCTGCTTTCCTTGACGAAATTAAATCTTTAGGATATAATTTTGCCTTCAAAGGAGGACTGTCATTTAGTTTAGGTGATATTATTATTCCACCAGAAAAGCATACTATGATTTCTGCTGCGAATAAGCAAGTTGATGGTATTATGGCCAACTATAATATGGGACTTATTACCAATAACGAACGTTATAACCAAGTTATTGATATCTGGACCTCTACCAATGCTGAATTAACAGAGCTATCCATGAAGCGTATTAGAGAAGACCAACAAGGGTTTAACTCTGTATATATGATGTTGGATTCTGGAGCAAGGGGATCAAAAGAGCAAATTCGTCAGTTGACAGGTATGCGTGGTTTGATGGCTAAGCCTAAAAAATCCAATGCTGGTGGTGGAGAAATTATTGAAAATCCAATCCTTTCTAATTTTAAAGAAGGTTTGTCAATTCTTGAATACTTTATCTCTACTCACGGAGCTCGTAAAGGTCTTGCCGATACGGCACTTAAAACAGCCGATGCAGGATACCTTACTCGTCGTTTAGTAGATGTGTCACAAGATGTTATTGTTAATTCAGATGACTGTGGTACATTAAGAGGTATTTCAGTAAAAGCATTAAAGAAAAACGAAGAAGTTGTTGAAACTTTAGAAGAAAGAATCGTTGGACGTACAGCATTAAATGATGTGTATGACCCATTAACTGAAGAACTACTAGTTGCAGCAGGAGATCATATTTCTGAAGTTGAAGCTAAGAAAATTCAGCACTCTGCGTTGGAATCTATAGAAGTACGTTCTCCATTAACATGTGAGGCCAAAACTGGAATTTGTGCAAAATGTTACGGACGTAACCTTGCAACCGGAAAAATGGTACAACGTGGTGAAGCCGTAGGTGTTGTGGCAGCACAATCTATTGGTGAACCAGGAACACAGTTAACATTGCGTACATTCCACGTTGGAGGTATTGCAGGTAACATTTCTGAAGAAAATAAATTAATCGTTAAATTTGATGGTATTGCAGAAATCGAGGATCTTAAAACTGTAAAAGGAAAAGATAACGAAGGCAATGCTATTGATATCGTTATCTCTAGAACTTCTGAAATTAAATTAGTCGATCCAAAAACAGGAATTGTATTAAGTACAAATAATATTCCTTATGGTTCTTCAATATTTATCAAAAACGGTGATAAGATTAAAAAGGATACTGTTGTTTGTCAGTGGGATCCATATAACGGTGTTATTATCTCAGAATTTTCAGGAAAAGTTCGTTATGAAAATATCGAACAAGGGGTGACATATCAAGTAGAAATTGATGAGCAAACTGGTTTCCAAGAAAAAGTTATTTCTGAATCTAGAAACAAAAAATTAATACCAACCTTACTCGTTGAAGATACTAAAGGAAATCTTATAAGATCTTATAATTTACCACTTGGTGCCCATATTATGGTTGATGATGGTGAAAAGATTAGCTTAGGAAAAATCTTAGTAAAAATTCCACGTAAGTCTGCTAAGGCAGGGGATATTACAGGTGGACTTCCTCGTGTAACAGAGCTTTTCGAAGCACGTAATCCTTCTAATCCTGCAGTTGTTAGTGAAATTGATGGTGTAGTTTCTTTTGGAAAAATTAAAAGAGGTAATCGTGAGATAATCATTGAATCTAAATTAGGTGATATCAAAAAATACCTTGTAAAACTATCAAATCAGATTTTAGTACAAGAGAATGATTTTGTAAAAGCAGGGATGCCATTGTCAGATGGATCAATTACGCCTAATGACATCTTAAACATCAAAGGCCCATCGGCTGTTCAGCAATACTTAGTAAATGAAGTTCAAGAAGTTTACCGCTTACAAGGGGTGAAAATCAACGACAAGCATTTCGAAGTTGTTGTACGACAAATGATGCGTAAAGTACGTATTAAAGATTCTGGAGATACAATCTTCCTAGAAGATCAATTAGTTCATACTTCTGATTTCATTAAAGAGAATGATGATATTTTTGGAAAGAAAGTAATTGAAAATGCTGGGGATTCAGAAAACCTTAAGGAAGGGCAAATTATCACAGCACGTGTCTTGAGAGATGAAAATTCTTTACTAAAGCGTGAAGATAAAGCAGTGGTTGTAGCAAGAGACGCTAGTCCAGCAACAGCAACGCCAATCTTACAAGGAATCACAAGAGCATCGTTACAGACTAAATCGTTTATTTCTGCGGCATCGTTCCAAGAAACAACGAAGGTTCTTAATGAGGCAGCTGTCAATGGTAAAGTAGATACTTTAGAAGGCTTAAAAGAAAATGTAATTGTAGGACATAGAATTCCAGCAGGTACAGGTCTAAGAGCTTATGAAAATATCATTGTTGGTTCTAGTGAAGAATTTGAGAAATTGAAAGAAAAGAAAGAAGAATTAAACTTTAATTAAGCTCTATGAGTACGCCCAAAGATCCTTCAAAAAAAGGACAGATTAATATCGAATTAGATGATACAGTAGCGGAAGGTACTTACTCTAACCTTGCGATTATCAACCATTCTGTTTCTGAATTTGTAGTGGACTTTGTCAATATCATGCCGGGGACGCCAAAAAGTAAAGTGAAGTCACGTATTATACTGACACCACAACATGCAAAGCGTCTTGCGAAAGCATTACATGAAAATGTAAAACGGTTTGAGCAAGCTCATGGCGAAATTAAAGATTATGAGCAACCTCCAGTTCCCCTTAATTTTGGGCCAACGGGACAAGCTTAATTCATATTAAATAAAAAAATCTCACTGAAAAGTGAGATTTTTTTTTGCAATTAGATGACTTATTTCATCTGTTTTCATTCGTATTAATCTAAGAAAAACACAATAGTACTGACG
>Ga0129331_1015725_pt1 | contig 10740 bp, 10 predicted proteins | sample CPBNA1_4_FD_105426 | JGI IMG/M metagenome (GOLD analysis project Ga0129331, IMG submission 105426) | Freshwater to marine salinity gradient microbial communities from Chesapeake Bay, USA - CPBay_Spr_31_0.2_RNA1 (Metagenome Metatranscriptome) | ecosystem: Environmental > Aquatic > Marine >...
CAGAAAGAGCGGGTGGTATCCATTTTTGGCTGTTTATCCATCTAAATAGTTATAAGCAAAGGCAATTGAGAGATTTTACGTCGTGGCGAAAGCAAATAAATTTGTAGTGCTCCCCGCTAACCCAGAGTTGGTTGCGCAATTGCCCAAGGATTTTCAATTTGCCGAGGATTTTTGTCAGCGTCTTGAGGCGGTTTTTGGGCCAGCGCAAGCCGGCAGAATTATTCATGAACTTGGGCAAAAGACCGTGTCGAGTTATTGGTTGAATGACCTGCAGATAGATTCTGAGGCAGACAAAGTTCAACTGGTTGAGTCATTAAAACAACACTTGGGCGGCTCGTTGGGCGAGCAAGTGCCGTTGCTGCCTGGTTTGTATTCAGTGGCTCGAGAGGCGGGTATTTCTCAGCATGGGAGCGCCGAAAGCGGGCAAATTTATATTCAAAATCCGGCCAGCTATTTTGCGGTTTCGATACTCAACCCTCAACAAGACGAAGAGATACTGGACTTAGCCGCCGCGCCCGGCGGTAAAACTTTAGCCATTGCCGCGCGTATGAATAACACCGGTAGGCTTGCTGCGGTAGAACCGATACGTGGCAGGTTCTTTCGTATGCAGGCGAACTTGCAGCGCTGTGGTGTGACCAATGTCGATTTCTATCAGCGTGATGGGCGCAGCGTGGGGCGTGCGGTGCCAGAACGATTTGATCGGGTTTTGTTAGACGCGCCTTGTTCGTCTGAGTCGCGCATGAATTGGCTTGATGCCAGTACCTATCAGCATTGGAGTCCGCGCAAGGTTAAAGAAACCCAGCGCAAACAGAAGAGTCTTATTCGCTCGGCTTATGCTGCGCTGAAACCCGGCGGTACTTTGCTGTATTGCACCTGTAGTTTTGCGCCGGATGAAAACGAATTAGTGGTGGCGTCATTGCTGAAAAAGACCGATGCGCAGCTTATGCCTATTGTTGAGTATCCGCCCAACTCAATGCCGGGACTCACTCAATGGTTGGGTAAGGTACTGAATGAGAACTTGGCGCTGACTTTGCGTGTGTTGCCAGATGGGCCTTGGGATGGTTTTTATGTGGCAAAGATATTTAAACCGATAGTCTGAACTAACACTGTAGTTAAGCGGTTTGTCCTTCTTCTCTGGTCGAAGCGGCTGGTTTTTTCTGCGGGCTGCTAAGGTGTTTTGTAGTCGTAGGTGCCATGGAACTGGCATTGACCAAAGTTCAAATCCTGCCACTGGCCTTTGAACGTAAGCGCCACTATACCCAGAGTGTCTAGCTCAATGGTTTGCGCGGGGCTGTTGAGCAGTCCAGCCAACATACTAAGGCCAGGGTTGTGGCCTACCAGTATGACGTCATAAAAATCTTCAGGGGTGCTTTGTAGCACGCTGAGTAGGGATTCTGGGCCTGCTAGATAGAGATCTTCCTCTAGCTGCATGGGGCAATTGCAAATTGCTGAGAGTGCTTGTGCGGTGGTTGAGGTTCTCGCCGCTGAGCTAGCCCACAACCAATCTGCGGTGTTATCGCTACGTTCGATTAGTTGTTGGGTGGTGTTGTGTAAATCTGCAAGGCCACGTTGATCTAGTGGCCGTGCATAATCCGTTTGCCCAAACCGACTCGGCTCGGCGTTGCCGTGCCTGATGAGTCGGAGCTTACGTATTGGAGGCAAGTGGCGGGTGCACGTAGTGGGTAGAGTGACTGGGTACTAGTCCCAGAGGGCGAAGAATTCTTCCAACGCCTTAATCTGCCCCCCCGATGCTGAAGACGGTACGATGATAGGTGTCTTAATGCCCGCGTCGAACCAAGCTTCTACGCCTTCGCGTACTTCAGCTGCGCTACCAAAAAGCGTGGTGTCTGCAAGCCAGCGGTCAGACAGGCATTCAGGTACGCGGTCATAGTCCTTCTCGGCAATGGCGGCTTCAACACCATTCATTTCCTCTTCAAAACCTGCGGCCTTCCAGTAGTTTCTATAGTTGGGTAGAAACGCGTAGCTGGTCAGGGTTTTGCGGCAAACGGCAGCAGCGGCTGCTTTGTCGTCGCTGACACATGTAGGAATCATGTTGCCAATAAAGAAATCATCGTTGCTGAGCGTTTCGGCAGATAGGTTGCCCAGTGAATGGCTCATGTAAGAGCGTGCGCCGTTGGCAAATACCATGCCGCCCCCGATTTCTTGGGCCAACTGAATCATTTTGTCGCGCAGGGTTGCTAAAACGATAGGGGGCATGTCGCCAACTCGTGGCACCGCGTGCATGTCTTCAACAAACTTACGCATGTCTCCCAGTGGCTTACCTGCGGTGATACCCATTCTGTTGAGTGCAGGTGCGTGGCTGACGCCGACACCAAAACGAAAGCGACCATTGGACACTTCGTGCAGAAAACCCGCTGTTTGCGCGAAGTCGGTAACGTTGCGTGTATATATAGGAGTAATACTTGTGCCGATCATGACATCAGTTGTGGCCAGCGCGATGGCGTTACAAAGAGAAAGGCTGTCACCTAGGCTAGGTCCGAAGATGCCGGGGAAACCTTTCTTTTCAATTTCTTTGGCGATTTCGATGGTTTGTAATCTGCGGCCGGGTACGGCGGCAAGGCTCACTGCGGGTAGCTGAGTCATATCCCCTCCTCTTAATTATTTGTAAATTATTCTGTCAGTTATTTTGCCAAATATAGTGTCAAACAAGCTGTCAAAGATAGTATCGACTAATGCACTGGTCAAAAGTGGTGACAGGTTTTTGCCCCTTTCGCACAACGGGTGCACTCATAGATGAAGGGTACTCGACCTTACCGCTTTCGCCAAATGGCGTTGCCGACGCTAGCGGCTTTTAACTTCAGTAATGTCGTCCCAGTCGGAGTAGGCACGCTTGCCATGTGAGCGGGTCATGCTGCGCTTTATCTCTGGGTAATGAACTACGTCTACAGGCCAGCCTTCGCCGCCCATGAGGTAAACCAGATCTTCGGCATTTGGGTTGTGCAAGCTGTGGGCATCTGACGGTGCTGGAAAACCCATAAAGTCTCCGGGACCTACTTCGGATGATTCCTCGCCAATCCGTGCAATGCCTTTGCCCGAAACAATGTAAATAAATTCCTCGTCGGCATCATGATAATGGTGGGTAGTGGAGTCGTTTCCTTGGCTAATGGTGACGAGGTGTATGCCTAAGCGCTGCATGCCCGTGGCGGAACTGAGGGTTTTTGTTGAGCGAATAGCATTGTCGTTAAATTGGTGTTGTACCCGAGTGATGGGCAGTGCTGCAATTTTTTCGTCATTGAGTAGGTGTTTGCTCATTTGAACCCTTTCATTTTGTCTTGGCAGTTAGCCAAATTGGCTTAGCGCGTGATCAGCTGGCGTATGGTGGCGATCAACTTTTCGTTTTGTTCCGCAGTGCCTACTGTGATGCGTAGTTTGTCTTTGAGTCTTGGTGTTGGGAAATAGCGCACCAAAATACTTTTGGCTTTCAGTGCTTCGTACAACCCTTCTGCGTCAATTTCCTCTGGCATTGTGGCGAGTAAAAAATTGGCTTCACTTGCAGGGCAGCTAAAGCCCATTGCACTGAGTGCATCACTCAGCACCTGTCTTTGTTCGCGCACAACTCGCCATGTCTCCTGGGCGTAGGCCTGATCTTCTATTGCTGCTAAACCTAGGGCTTGGCTGATGGCGTCTACATTGTAGCTGTCGCGGGTTTTTTCCAGCATGGGTTTGATCAGTTCTGGGTCGCCAAGTAAGTAGCCTAGGCGTAATCCCGCCAAGCTGTAGCCTTTGCTGAAGGTGCGTAGCACGAGTACGTTGTCTCGAGCGTTAAGCAAATTTTTGGTGGAATAGGCAACGCTCGGATCGACAAAGTCGATATAAGCTTCATCTACTAATAATACGCCGCTGATATTTTCTGCAATGGCCTCAATGGTCGCTAGCGGCGTAAGGTGCCCGCTAGGCGCATGGGGGTTCACCAAACAAGTTAGCTGGGCTTTATGTTGTGTCATAGCCTGAGCAAATGTGTTTGGAATAGACCAGTCTTCTTCCAATGCGAGGGTTTGCATTGTGGCATCTTGAATTTTGCTAAGCACGGGGTACAGGGAATAGCTTGGATCTGTAGTGCCCAGCGTGCCGCCCGGTTCAACAAAGGTTGTAATGGCCAGTCGCAGTGCTTCGTCACCTGCGTGGGTGAGCATTACATGATCCCGCGTCAGGCCATGATGCGCGGCAATGGCATCACGTAATTTGTCTGCGGTGGGTTGTGGGTAAACTCTAAGGTCTGCTGTTGCAAAATCCATTAATGCTGCCTGCACTTTTGCGCTGGCAGGAAACGGGTTTTCGTTGGTGTTGAGTTTAATCGTTTCTTTTTCTAAGGGTTGCTCGCCGGAGCTATACCCTTGCATGGCCGCAATGTTTGGCCGTTCAAATTGACTCATTAGTTATCGGACTCGTGCTGAGAAGGACTCTGGTTTAGAGGCGGACTCTGGGTTTGATTTTGGGTCGTGGTAGGCGCTGTATCTTGCTCAATTGTAGCGGCTGGAGGCAGCTCACTGTCTGCACCTTGTCCGAGTAGTCGCGCTAACCACACTGTTCTTGGGTTGGCTTCCATAGCGATCTTACCAGTCATGGTTAGCGGTACAGAAAGAAACATGCCTACTGTACCCAGTATCCAGCCCCAAAAAATCAGAGACAAAAACACTACCAACGTGGAGAGGTCCAAGCCCTTGCCCATGTAACGAGGTTCCAAAACGTTGCCTACGCCCATGTTGATGAGGAAAAAAACCAGTGCTACAGCGCCAGCTGCGCTTGGGCTATGTTGAATGAGGGCTAATAGTAACGGCGGTATGGCCGCGAAAATTGAGCCAATGGTTGGGATGAAATTAAGCAGAAAAGCCAGCAGGCCCCAAAGGATTGGGAAGTCGATGTCTAATATCCACAGGGCAACAGACACCAGTAAGCCGGTGAGCAGGCTCATGGAGGTTTTCAGAGCCACGTAACGATTCATGTTGTTGGCGAAACGTGTGAAGTACACCAAGTCGCGCTGTGGGTTGCTCAAAACGGAGTTTAACTTTGGGTAAAAGCTAGTGGCTTCGGCGAGAATAAAAATAACTGTGAGAATGATGAGAAAGCCATTGCTCAATAAATTACCCAGGCTTGCCAATGTGGAACCAGCAAACTTAAGTGCTGAGCTGAGTGAAAATCCTTCAAGTAGCTTGGACAAATCCACTGGAATACCAAAGCCTTCTAGCGCCACAACAAGGTCGCCTTGAATGCTAATCAGTCTTTCTTGGTAGAAGGGTAACTTGGCGATAAACGCTGACGTGGACTGTGTGGCTACCGCGCCGATTAATAAAAGAGCGGTGAATATACCAACCACCACCAATGCTAATGCAACGCCTGCCGGTACGCCTTTGGAACGAATCCAAAACATCGGTGTTGCGGCGATGGTGGCTATAAATGCAGCCAACAAAAATGGCACCATAATTTCTTGGGCAGATTTGAGTCCCGCTGCGATGATGATGAGCGCGGCGAGTAAGAAAATAATTTGGCCGCTGCCGCGAGGAGCGTGTTGTTCTAGTTGATTGCTCATGGTTTAGCTTATGGGCCTTTGGTTAGCAAGACTGGGTACTTCGCGCCTAATTCTGTGTACTTCTTCGCTGTCTACGCTGGCAATAACGTAACCGTCGCCCTCGGGCAGTTCGGCAATGACCGTGCCCCATGGGTCGACAATGAGTGAGTGTCCGTAGGACGCGCGATTGGCGCTGTGCGCGCCATGTTGCGCAGGGGCAATGACATAGCTCTGGGTTTCAATGGCTCGAGCGCGGAGCAACGTGTGCCAGTGGGCTGCGCCAGTGGTGGCGGTAAATGCTGAAGGTACTGTCATAGCAACCGCGCCCATACCGGCTAAGCGTTGGTATAAGTTAGGGAAGCGCACATCGTAGCAAATGGTTAGGCCCAGGCTGCCCATTGGTGAGTCTGCACACACGGCTTTTTCACCCGGCGCAGTTTGCTTTGATTCCATGAGCTGTGGGCCGTTTGGAATGCTTACGTCGAATAGGTGTATTTTTCTATAGCTTGCGCGAATGCTGCCCGTTTCGTCTAAGTACACGCTGGTGTTGTAACAGCGGTCGGGATCGCCCTCAACTGCTTCGTGGAAGCCTCCCAACAGTAAGTGGCAGCGCAGCTTGCGGGCTAATGCTTGGCAGCGTGCAAGGATTGGCCCGCCCTCGCTAAGAGATTCCAAGATTTCTTTTTTGCCGTCGTGTCGGCCCAGGTATGCGAACGCTTCGGGCCATGTGATAAGTTGCGCGCCCTCGCTGGCGGCCTGTGTGGAGAGTTGTTCTAACTTGCTTAAGTTAGTCTCCACATCTATGCCTGCATTATGCTGAACTACCGCCACTTGGGTGACGGTAGACGAGTTTTGGGTTGCAGCGTCGTCTGTTTTTTGTTCAGTCATAAGTTTTTTCCAACCCGCAGTTTAGACTGCGTCCCTTAGCTGTCTGGCAGCAAATCAGGCTGAATGCATTTGATCTGAGTACCCAGATATTGCTCCAACGCAGGTAGATTAAACGCGTCATCTTCAGATACAAAGCTGATAGATGTACCGGATGCCCCAGCGCGTCCGGTACGGCCAATGCGGTGTACGTAGTCTTCTGAATCGTCAGGTAGTTCGTAATTTACAACATGGGTTACGCCATCCACATGGATGCCACGACCAGCAACATCTGTTGCTATAAGGTAGCGTAATTTGCCTTCTTTGAAACGGGCCAAGGTTGCCATGCGCTTACGTTGTGGCACGTCGCCAGCCAGCGCTTCACACGGTATGTCTTTCTTCCGCAGAAATTCAACTATGCGGTGGGTTTGATCGCGTCTGTTAGCAAAAATGATTGCTCGTTCAGGTTGTGCGTGGGATAAGAATTGAAACAGTACTTTTTGTCTTTCTCGTGCGCCGACCAACCAGAACTTCTGATCTACGGTGTCGGTTGCTACGCTCTCGGGTTCAACAATAATGTGTTCTGCGTCGATGGTCCAAGATTGTGCTAAGCGCATAACCGCATCGTTAAACGTTGCGGAGAAGAACAATGTTTGGCGCTTTCGCTTGTGCGGTGTTTGCAGAACAATGCGGCGTACGTCTGGGATAAAGCCCATGTCGAGCATGCGGTCTGCTTCATCAATGACCAGTACTTCTACTTCGCGTAGATTGATTTCTCGTCGCTCAACAAAATCTATCAGTCTGCCTGGTGTGGCAACCAATACATCTACTGGGCCTTCTTCAAGTTCTTCGCGCTGCTTGCCGTAGTCCATGCCGCCTACTACGCAAACTGTGCGCATGCCCATGTGCTTGCTTAGGCCCTGTGCGTCGCCCTCAATTTGCATGGCCAGTTCCCGTGTGGGTGCTAGGACCAATGCGCGAGGTGTGCCCGAGGCTTGTTCTGTTTGTAGAGGGTTTTCCCAGAAGCGGGTGAACAGGGTGATTAAAAATGCGGCAGTCTTGCCGGTGCCTGTTTGTGCTTGGCCGGTAACGTCGTAGTCGGATAGGCTAAACGGCAGTGATCTGCCTTGGATAGGCGTGCAAAATTCAAAGCCTAGTTCGTCTACTGCGGCTACCAGTGGTGCTGGGAGCGCGAGTTCTTGGAATCGCACGGGTTCGTACTCGTCTCCGGTTTCTGATGCCGCTTCAGCTTCTTCTGTTTCCGCAACGTCATCAACCACAGCCTCTGTTTCGCTAGCTGCCGCGAAATTTGTTTCTTCAGCGACAGTCTCTTCAACGGCAGACTCTTCGGCAGCAGGTGTTTCGCTGACGGTTTCCTCAGCAGCTACTTCAGCAGTTTCTTCAACTACCTCTTCAGTGGTCGCGTGGCTACCATCGTGAGCGCTTTCTTCAGGGGCTTGTATATTAGCCTCTGCAACGGCCTCGTTGCTGATTTCGCGCTCGCTGTCGTTATCGGCTTGGTTTGCCGTATCGCTTACTTGCTCGGAATCGGTTTCCGCAGCGGTTTCTTCTACAGTAGTTTCAACTGTCTCGTTCTCTTGTTCTGCCGTTTGTTCTGCCGTTTGTTCAGACGCCTCGGCGGCTGTTTCGGGTGTGGAGTTTTCTGCCGCGTTTTCCGCTGCAGCTATTTCTTTGGCCTTGTCTAAATCTTGATTTTCGCCATTGTCTTCTAACATGTAATACCTAATTAAGTTTTGTCGCTAACCAGCTTGCGTACGCTGGCCAACTTTATACACAGCGTCAGGATATCTATTGCTGCGTTAATTTCGTCTAAGGACCCAAAGGTAGGCGCTATTCGCATATTTCGATCTTCGGGGTCGTGTTCGCCAGGAAATGTTGCACCCGCTGGCGTCAGGGTAAGACCTACTGCTTTTGCCATTGCTACCACTTCTTTGGCTAGGCCGGGCTGCAGGTCTAAGGAAACAAAGTAGCCACCCTTGGGTTTAGTCCAAGTGGCTATGCCTAAGCTGCCCAATTCTTGCTCGAAACTCTTCAACACTAGGTCGAATTTTGGTCGGATGATTGCAGCGTGTGCAGCCATATGTTCTCTTAACCGACCTTTTAAAAATCGCGCATGGCGCAATTGATTCACTTTGTCTGGGCCAATAGTAAAAACAGCCATGTGTTTTTCTAAGTTGGCCAAAACCTTGTCTGCCCCAGCAATAAAGGCAACGCCTGATCCTGCGTGGGTAATTTTGGACGTGGAAGCGAACTGCACAATATGCCCTTGGGTATCTTGCGATAGTGCAGCGTCGCGAATGGATTTTAAGTGCTCGCCGTGCTCATTTAGGTGGTGGACGGCATAAGCGTTGTCCCACATCACAACAAAATCATCTGCCTTGGCGTGTTTGGGTAGCGCGGCAATTGCATCTACAACCGAGTCACTGTAGGTGCAGCCTGTGGGATTGGCGTATTTGGGTACACACCAGATGCCTTTAATGCTGTCATCGTTGGCTACTAGTTCATGGGCTGCCTGCATGTCTGGGCCGTCATCGTTCATTGGCACATTAACCATTTCTAACCCGAAATGTTCGGCTAACGCAAAATGTCGGTCATAGCCGGGTACTGGGGTCAAAATTTTTGCTGTTGGGCAATTACTCCAGCGACGCTCGTCGCCCCAGAGGCCAAGGTCCATAGCTGTTCTAAGCACCAAGTGCATCATGGTCAAACTGGAGTTGCCGCCGGCAATAATTTCATTTGCAGGAACGCTCATAAGTTCGGCGCCTAGCTCTCTGGCCTCACTAATACCGCGTATGCCGCCGTAATTGCGCGTGTCTGTGCCGTCTGCGCTGAAGAAGTCGCCGCCAAGGGCCTCTTCTAAACCGTTGCTCAAATCTAATTGTTCGGCACCGGGCTTGCCGCGACTTAAGTCTAGCTTCAGTTGGTTGCCGCCTTGCGCTGCGCTTAGGTCTTGGTAAGCCGCATCTAATTCTTGTTGTAATTTTTCTAGCTCTGCGTTTGAGCGTTGCGCCAACGGTGTGCTCATAGTCCTGACGACTCCTGTATACCAAGCATTATGTTGAGGTTTTGTACTGCAGCGCCAGCAGCGCCTTTGCCAAGGTTGTCATAGCGAGCGCAAAGAATTATGCGTTGGGCATCGCCCATCACCATAAGGTCTATGCGGTTGCTGTCATTGCAGTCCGTGGGGTTGAGGAAGCCACCGTCCATGAGTTCTTCAGCGCCAGGGGATGCAACGTTGATGAAGGCCTCGTCTGCATAGCGCTGGCTGAGCACTTCATGTACCTGCGCGGGTGATGCGTTATTCAGCTCAGTGGCAAATAAGGGCACCTCGACCAACATGCCTTTGTAATAGTTGGCAACATTGGGTGTGAATAAGGGTTGTACAGTGGTGCCACTGTACTTGAGCATTTCTGGCAGGTGTTTGTGCTGCTGTCCGTGGGCATAACTTTGCACGCCCAAGGTATCGGCCTGCGATGGCGAAAAGTCGCGAAACTTTTCGATCATTTGCCGACCGCCACCAGAGTAGCCAGACAGCGCATGGCAACGCAGTGGCGTGCTGGCTGACAATAGGCCAGCTTGAATAAGGGGCCTTGTGAGTAAAATAAAGCCTTGTGGGTAACAGCCGGGGTTAGAGACAAATTGCGCATTGGCAATTTCTTCACGCGCTGTTGGACTGAGTTCTGGTAGCCCGTATACCCAGTCTGGGTGAGTACGATGCGCAGTGCTTGCATCAAGTATTCTTGCTTTGCCGTCAGCTAACGCTACAGATTCGACAGCGGCATCATCAGGCAGGCATAAAATGGCGACGTCCGCTTGCTGTAGCAGGCGCGTGCGTGCCGACGGGCTTTTGCGCTCGTCATTGGCCAAACTAATCAGTTCGATGTCTGCGCGACCACTGAGTCGTTCGCTGATTTCGATACCAGTTGTACCTACTTGTCCGTCAATAAAAACTGTGGCCATCGGGTGATTCTTACCTGATAGAAAATAGAAAGCGTGTGAGTATTTGATGCTCGTACTGTTTTTCCGCAAAAGGCTGCGAGGCCTTAAGGCGTAGGCATTCTACGGGGATTGTCCGCCACTGTTAACTGCTAATTATGCGGTAGATTTAGTGGCTTGGTGGCGTGTAGTGGCTGCTGAATAACGCATATTTGTGAATACGCTTGGACGGACAGTTCACTCGTCAAGTAGCTGAAGTTCTCCAGCCTCACTCCGCAGGGTTTCTAGCAATGATTTATCTGGGTAAAAGCGTCGAGCAAGGTGGATAAAACGTAGGGTTTTGAGCGCGTCGAACCACTCGGTGGCGACCCTCTGGCGCTGATTTGGCGGCG
>Ga0129331_1286342_pt1 | contig 10572 bp, 7 predicted proteins | sample CPBNA1_4_FD_105426 | JGI IMG/M metagenome (GOLD analysis project Ga0129331, IMG submission 105426) | Freshwater to marine salinity gradient microbial communities from Chesapeake Bay, USA - CPBay_Spr_31_0.2_RNA1 (Metagenome Metatranscriptome) | ecosystem: Environmental > Aquatic > Marine > Coastal...
CTCTAGTTTAATGATATTGAGGCTGGGGAAGTCTTCCTGCAGCTGCATTAGGTTTTCTGGCCTGGCGCCGCGCCAGGCATAGATAGACTGGTCGTCGTCGCCTACTACTGTTAGGGCCTGTTTTTCATTGACCAGTGTTTTCACCAGTTCGTACTGGGCTAGGTTGGTGTCCTGATATTCGTCTACAAGCAGGTAGCGAATGCGGCGTTGCCATTTGGCGAGTATCTCTGGTTGCTGCTTAAATAACAGCACTGGCGTCATAATCAGGTCATCAAAGTCGACGGCGTTGTAGGCTTTGAGTGCCCGCTGGTAACGCTCGTAGAGCATGGCTATGCCTTGCTCGCCGGTGCTGTTGGCGGCGCTTACGGCACTGCCTGGTTCCAGCAGTGAGTTCTTCCAGTTGGAGATGGTGTTCTGGGCTGTGTCGATGAGTTTTTCATCTAGCTCGGTGTGGCGCACCAGCAGTTCTTTAATCAGTTTGCGGCAGTCTTCTTGGTCAAGTATGGAGAAGCCGGGGCGAAAGCCCAGGGCTTTAATCTCGGTGCGGATAATGGTCAGGCCAAGGTTGTGGAAGGTGGAGACTGTGAGGCCTTTGCCGTTTTCTTTGCCCAGCAAACTGGAAACTCGGGCTTTCATCTCCCGGGCGGCTTTGTTGGTGAAGGTGACCGCGGCTATATTGCGGGCCGGGATGCCACAGTCTTCGACCAGATAGGCAATCTTTTTGGTGATTACGCTGGTTTTACCGCTGCCGGCACCGGCCAGCACTAATAAGGGGCCATCGATATATTGCAGCGCTGCCTGCTGTTGAGGATTGAGGTTTTGGGCCATGGTCTGCTCTTTCCCTAGGCCATTTCTGCTATGGCGCTGCGTTTCTCTTGGAGCTGAGACACTGAGCCTTCAAATTCCTCTAGTTTTTGGCGTTCTTTGGCCACCACTTCAGCGGGGGCATTGTCGACAAACTTGGCATTGCTGAGTTTGCCGCTAAGCTTTTTTACTTCAATGCTGATCTTGTCGATCTCGCGGTCTAGGCGAGCCAGTTCGGCATCCACATCAATCAGGCCGGCCATGGGTACCAGTATCTCTAGGTCGCCGGCTAAGGCGGTGGCGCACAGCGGCGCCTGAGCTGGGTCGTCCAGCCAGGTAATGGATTCCAGGCTGGCCAACTTGCTAAGAAACTGGCGGTTTTCTTCTAGGCGGCGTTTGTCTTCGGCATCGCCGCGGGCCATATAAATAGGCAGGGCCTTGGCGGGGCTGATATTCATTTCGCCGCGCACATTGCGCACGCCGACAATCACGTTTTTAACCCAATCTATATCTGCATCGGCCTGGGCATCGATCTGGGATTGATCGGCCACAGGGAAGGGTTGCAGCATAATGGTATCGCCTTCTGGGTTGAGCCCGATGCCCGCAAGCGGCGCAATATTTTGCCAGATCTCTTCGGTAATAAAGGGCAGCATAGGATGGGCTAGGCGCAGTATGGCTTCCAGTACCCGTACCAATGTGCGTCTGGTGCCTTTCTGAATGGCCGGGTCGCCATTTTCGTCCCAGAGCACGGGCTTGGACAGTTCCAAGTACCAGTCGCAGTATTCATTCCACACAAAGTCATAGAGTGCCTGGGCGGCGAGATCGAATCTGTAGCTGTCGATGGCGGCGGTTACTTCGCTCTCGGCGGACTGCAGTCGCGACACAATCCAGCGATCGGCCAGCGTCAGTTTGTAATTGTCGGAATTATCCTGGCCGCAGTCTTGATCGCCGTCTTCTCCGGTTGCATTCATGAGCACATAGCGGGAGGCATTCCAGATTTTATTGCAGAAGTTTCTGTAGCCTTCGAGGCGCTTCATATCCCAGTTAATATCGCGGCCTGTGGAGGCCAGTGCACAGAGAGTAAAGCGCAGTGCATCTGCTCCGTGAGGCTCTACGCCATCGGGGAACTGCTTTCTGGTGCGGCTGGCAATCTTGGCGGCCTGCTGGGGTTGCATCATATTGCCGGTGCGTTTGGCCAGCAGGCTTTCGATATCAATGCCGTCGATCATATCCAGTGGGTCCAGTACATTGCCTTTGGACTTGGACATTTTCTGGCCCTGTTCGTCGCGAATTAGGCCGGTGACATAGACCGTTTTAAACGGTACCTCTGCCTGGCCATTTTCGTCTTTGATCAGGTGCATGCTCATCATAATCATGCGCGCCACCCAGAAGAATATAATATCGAAACCAGTCACCAGCACATCGGTGGGGTGAAAGGTTTTTAGGCGTTCGGTATCTTCTGGCCAACCTAGTGTGCCGAAGGTCCAGAGGGCTGAGGAGAACCAGGTATCCAGTACATCTTCGTCCTGGTGCAGTTCGATATCGCCCAGATTGTATTTGGCGCGCACATCCTCTTCGCTGCTGCCCACATAGGCTTTACCTGTTTGATCGTACCAGGCGGGGATTCTGTGGCCCCACCATAGTTGGCGTGAGATACACCAGTCTTGAATATTGCGCATCCAGCTAAAGTACATATTTTCGTACTGCTGGGGGACAAATTTTATGCGGCCATCTTCCACGGCTTCAATGGCTGGGCCGGCCAGTTTTTTTGGCGTCTACATACCATTGATTGGTGAGCATGGGCTCGATAACCACGCCGCCACGGTCGCCGTAGGGAATGGTCATATCGTTTTCTTCAATGCCTTCAAGTAGGCCCAGGGCATCCATATCGGCCACCACTTCGCGGCGGGCGGCAAAGCGCTCCATGCCCTGGTATTTCTCGGGCAGGCTGTTGTCCATTTGCTCGTTGTCGCTGCCGTCGCTATTCACGCACTCGGCACTGTGGCGAATATCGGCGTTCATGGTGAGTATATTGACCATGGGCAACCTGTGGCGCTGGCCAACTTCGTAGTCGTTAAAGTCGTGAGCTGGGGTGATTTTTACGCAGCCGGTGCCTTTTTCCATATTGGCGTGGTCGTCTGCCACTATGGGAATCAGCCTGCCTACCAGGGGTAAAACCACATGCTGGCCAATTAGATTGGCGTATCTGGGGTCTTCGGCATTGACGGCTACGCCTGTGTCGCCCAGTAATGTTTCAGGTCTGGTGGTGGCTACTACTATATAGTCTTTGCCGTCTAGGGTTTTTACGCCTTCGGCCAGAGGGTAGCGCAGGTTGTACATCTTGCCTTTGACATCGCGGTTTTCCACTTCCAGATCGGAGATGGCGGTATGTAGCTTGGGGTCCCAGTTAACCAGGCGTTTGCCGCGATAGATCAGGCCATCGGCATGCAGGCGGATAAAGGCTTCCTGAACACCTTTGTAGAAGCCATCGTCCATGGTGAATCGTTCTGTATCCCAGTCGACGCTGTTACCCAGGCGGCGCATCTGACGCATAATGGTGTCGCCGGATTCCTCTTTCCACTCCCAGGTTTTTTCAATAAATTTTTCTCGGCCCAGTTCTTCGCGGCCGGGCTGGCCCTCGGCGGCCAGTTTGCGCTCTACCACCATTTGCGTGGCGATACCGGCGTGGTCACTGCCCACTTGCCAGAGGGCGTTTTTGCCTTTCATGCGGTTGTAGCGGGTTAGAGCATCCATAATGCCGTGCTGCAGCGCATGGCCTATATGTAGGCTTCCGGTGACATTGGGCGGTGGAATCACTATGGAATAGGGGTCTTTGTCGCTACCGGCTTTTGGGGCAAAGTAACCGCGCTGTTCCCAGGTTTTATACCATTTGGTTTCTATATCCTGGGGGGCAAATGTTTTTTCCATTATGAGCTCAGTGATTCAACGTTTTGTTATGAGGGTCTGTTACGGGCTGCGAATTTATAGCGCTCGATTATAGAGGTTGGCAGGTTTTGTCGCTAGCTCTGCTGGTTAAATCGCTCGATTACTTTGGCGCGAATTTTCTCTCGCAGCAGCTGTTCGACTCTGGGCTTTAGGCGGCCCATTAGTTTGCTCACTATGGCGTTGATCTGCTCTTCGCCAATAGCTGGCTCTGCGTCTGACTGTTCGAAGAGATGGTGCTGTGCTTCATCGAATACTTTGCGTGACTCATGTTCGTGATCAATCTCTTGATTTAATGACTGGGTCAGTATGGGAATTTCTAGATTGTCGCTGTGTTGAGTTTGCTGGTCTTGGCTTGGATCAGAATACTGCAATTCCTGTTGTAGCAGCTTTTTATGCAGGTCGTAGAGCTCGTCTAACATGCTGTCGTAGCTGTCGTTTTCCGTGCCTGTGCTATTGGTACCTTCCTGGTTGCTGTTGCTGGGCCCGGTCACTTGATCTCTTTGTCGCTTAAATCATGGAAGCTCAGGGCATAGCCCCGGTCTTTGTAAAACTTAAAGTTGTCCCGCTTGGCCTGTTCATAGTCTGGCTGGGGATAAATAATTTCCAGTACGCGATCAAAACGGCTAAACCAGCTGGGAATATCTGGCTGCAGATTGATCAGTATCTGGTGATGGTCGCCCGGCTCTTTTTCGGCACTGATGGCCACAGGGGCATTGTCGACCCCCAGGGCATGGGGCACAAAGGCGGTATCTTGAAAGCCCCAGAGTTTTTCATCCAGCTGCTGGGCCACGGCATTGTCTGGCACCAGGCAGAGCACCTGCTTATTCATGTTGAGAGATTTCTGAATTAACTGGCAGGTCAGGGCTAGGGCAACCTGCTGGTCGCCCGCCAATTTGTAGAATGAAACACTGGTCACTGGGTTATTTCGCTTTGCTGCGAATATATTCCATCAAAATAGGGACTGGACGACCTGTGGCACCTTTTTGTGCACCTGAGACCCAGGCGGTACCAGCTACATCCAGGTGAGCCCATTTGTATTTCTTGGCAAAGCGCGCCAGAAAGCAGGCGGCGGTAATGGTGCCGGCCTGGGGGCCACCTATATTGGCCATATCGGCAAAGTTGCTCTTTAGCAGCTCGTCGTACTCTTCCCACAGGGGCATGCGCCAGGCGCGGTCGCCACTCTTGGTGCCGCTGGCAAGCAGATCTTCGGCCAGCTGGTCGTCGTTGGACAATAGGCCTGCGGTCACCTTGCCCAGCGCACCTATAACAGCACCGGTGAGTGTGGCTATATCAATGACTGTGTCTGGCTTGAAGCGACCGGCATAGGTGAGGGCATCACAGAGAATCAGTCGGCCCTCGGCATCTGTATTGAGAATCTCAATGGTCTGGCCGGACATGCTGGTTACCACATCGCCGGGCTTGGTGGCCTGGCCATTGGGCATATTTTCGGTGGCTGGGATAATGCCCACCACATTGACCGGCAGCTGGTTTTCGATCAGGGCGTTCATTACACCCATTACCGAGGCACCGCCGCACATGTCGTATTTCATCTCGTCCATGCCGCCGCCTGGCTTAAGGCTGATACCGCCTGTGTCAAAGGTCACGGCTTTGCCCACCAGCACTGTGGGCTTAATTGAGGCCTTGGCTCCCTGATACTTGATAACAATTAATTTGGCGGGCTGATCACTGCCTGCTGACACCGACAGCAGTGAGCCCATTTTGAGTTTTTTCATCTCGGCTTCGCTGAGCACGCTGGTGGTGACCTTGGCCTGACCTTTGGCAAGGGCTTTGGCCTGGTTGGCCAGATAGGTCGGGGTACAAATATTGGCGGGCAGATTGCCCAACTGGCGAGCGACATTCATGCCATTGCCCACTGAGGCGCCGTAGCCCAGACCCTTTTTGGCAGCACTGGCAGCGGCTTTGCTGTTGGCCCAGTAGGTTAGCGACTTAAGTTTGGCCAGCTTAGATTTTTTGACCATTTTCGGCTGGGGAGCATATTTGTAGCTAGCTGCCTGTACGCTGCGCGCCACTATGCTGGCTTGCCACTCGGCATCGTCTGAGAGGCCTTCGCCCACCCAAACCGCTTTGATGCTGGCGGTTTTAAGTAGAGCGTTGGCGCCGGCATTGATAACATTAATTTGTTTTTGCGCTGTGGATGCGCCCTCAGTACCGAGCAGGATAATACGTTTGCCCGAGGCACCTGGAATATGGATAACTAATGTCTCTCCGGACTTGCCGTTGAAGTCGCCCGCCTTAATAAGAGAGGATATTGCGCCCTCAAGAGATTTATCTAGATCAGCCGCGCTGTTTTGCAGTTGTGGGCCGGTCGCGAGAATGAGAGAATCCGCTTTAATATTTAACAGGCTGGCGGAAGATGCAGTAAAGTCCATGTTAGCTCCAAGTTTGAATGAGTAAAATAACTCGCGAAGGATACCATTCCGTGTCATTACGCCCAATAGCTGTAAGCGCAAACCATTGATTATTTTTCGCTACCTGTGCCGCGAGCTTTTATCTGCGACCTTTGCAGTCTGTATTGTGCTGCTGCTGGTGTTAATCAGTGGCCGCTTTGTAAAGTATCTGGCCAATGCGGTGGCTGGCAATCTTGAGCCTGGGGTTATCTTTGCGGTGATTGGCTACCGTATTCCCGGCTTTCTTGAACTGACATTGCCCCTGGCGTTTTTTCTGGCGGTTCTGCTGTCCTTTGGGCGTCTGTATGTGGAAAACGAAATGTCTGTGCTTAAGGCCTGCGGCGTATCTGAGGCCCAGCTGCTGGGCTATACCTCTATGGTAGCTATGGTGCTGGCGCTGGCGGTGGGCTGGTTGAGTTTGTCGGTTTCCCCCTCTGGGCTGGCCAAGGCGGAAACTATTTTTGCCGCTCAGGAAGAGAAGACCGAGCTGGATAAAATTACACCGAAAAAGTTTTATGGGCTGCGCGGCGATAAAGGCGTGACCTATGCAGAGAATGTAAACGAGCAGCAGGAGCTGGAAAATGTGTTTCTGGCGGTAACTGCGGGCTCTGCGGAGACCTTTGATAGCAGACTGGTGCTGGTGATTGCCGAGCGCGGCAGACAGCAGAAAACCGAAGACGGCAGTGATCGCTACCTGGTGCTGGACAGAGGTTATAGAGTTGAGGGTATTCCCGGCAGCCCGGAGTATCAGATTACTCAGTTTGCTGAATATGGCTCGCGCTTGGAACCGCCGTCGGGCATTGTAGAAGATCTGGAAATTAATGCGCTGCCCACGGCTGAGTTAATAGGCTCGGCAGATATCAGACATCAGGCCGCCCTGCAGTGGCGGCTATCTATTCCCTTTATGGTGCTGATTGTGACTCTGCTGGCTGTGCCCCTGAGTCGCACTGGCCCCCGTCAGGGACGCTATGCCAAGGTGCTGCCTGCGGTGATGCTGTATTTTGCCTATCTGGTGATGCTCAATGGTCTGCGCGGTGCCCTGGAGTCTGGCTCTGTGCCCATAGGGGTAACTCTAATGCCGGTGCACCTGCTGTTTCTGATGATCGCGGCGCTGCTGCTCAGTTGGGACAAAATTAAAGCGGCCTGGGGGCGGCGAATGGCCGCCGGCTCAGACAACCATGCTGAGGTGGTCTGATGCGTCGTCTCTCTCGTCATGTGGGCATCAATATATTAGTTGCCATTGCTATGGCTCTGCTGGTGCTGGTGGGGCTGGATGTAATTGCAGCCATTATCGACGAAGCTGGTGCCACCAGAAATAATTACCATTTTTCTGATGCGCTAATCTATGTGGGGACCAAGCTGCCCTCTACTATTTATGAATATATTCCTTTTGCGTCGCTGATTGGCTGTCTGTTTGGTCTGGGTATATTGGCCACCAACAGCGAGGTGATTGTAATGCGCGCCTCGGGGGTGTCTCTGCTGCGCATTGTGTTTTTTGTGATCAGGCCTGTGTTGCTGTTTGTGCTGTTGGCGGCGGCGATTGGCGAGTACTTTTCGCCCTACCTGGACCAGCTTGCGGAGGGTCGCCGGGAGTATCTGCGCAAAGGAGAGTCGGCACTGGATTCTTCCTCTGGGCTCTGGAATCATGAGGGCAGGGAGTTTATGCATTTTAATGCGGTATTCCCGGGCGGGGTGCTGTTTGGTGTGAGTCGCTTCCAGTTTGATGATGACCGCAGTTTGCTGGAGGCAAGTTTTTCTTCCAGGGCTACCTACAATGCCGCTGAAGATATCTGGGTCGAGGAGAATGTGTCGATTACCAGATTTGTAGGCAATGGCACCCAGACAGATAAGCAGATCACCAGGCGCTGGGACTCGGAGCTAACTCCGGAGGTGCTGACGCTAAATATTCTGCCCCCGGACTCGCTGTCGATCTCTAGTCTGTATCAGTATATTAATTTTCTCGATCAGCAGAGCGTTGATAATGCCCGATACAAGCTGGCGTTCTGGTCGAAGGTGCTGCAGCCGCTGGTGATTGTTGGTCTGGTGCTGATTGGTATTTCTTTTGTGTTTGGCCCACTGCGCGATTCAACTATGGGGTTTCGTATTTTTATTGGTGTGGTGGTTGGGGTCAGTTTTAGGATTATCCAGGATATGTTGGGGCCCTTTAGTATTGTGTTTGGGTTTCCTCCGGTGCTGGCGGTGCTGTTGCCGGTGGCTTTCTGTGTGACCTTGGGTTTGTATTTACTGCGGCGCAGTGGTTGATTGGTGTGTTTGGATTAGTGCACTCGCCAATGGCTGCGGGATCGCAGAGTCTTAGGGGCGATTATTGCGACAGGCTTTAAATAGGTCCATGTACAGTTCCAACCAAATCCAAATCCTGGCATATCCCAATCAGCCTGTCGGGAGCAGGATAATATTAGCTAAGCACTCGCCTAACCGCCTTATCCCAGCCTGCTACTTTGCTATCTCTCTCTTCTACTGCCATCTGAGGCGCAAAGTTTTTCTCCAGTTTCCAGCTTTGGGCAAAGCCAGCCTGGTCTGGCCATAGCCCTGCTCCTGATCCTGCTAACCAGGCGGCGCCCAGAGCGGTGGTTTCGGCAATTACTGGGCGGTCTACCTGAGCCTGGAGGATATCCGCGAGGCGCTGCATGGTCCAGTCGCTGGCGACCATACCGCCGTCGACCCGCAGCACCGTATCTTCGCTCTGGCTCCAGTCTGCCTGCATGGCTTTTAATAGATCCAGGGTTTGGTAGCACACGGATTCTAGTGCGGCGCGGGAGATTTCTGCTGGGCCTGTGCCTCTGGTCAGGCCGATTAATGCACCGCGAGCATCGGCGTCCCACCAGGGTGCACCCAGACCGGTAAAGGCGGGAATCATATAGACCTGTTGGCTGTCGTCGGCTTCGGCGGCAAGTTGGCCGGACTGTTTGGCGCTGTCGATTATGCCCAGTCCGTCGCGCAGCCATTGCACCGCGGCACCTGCGATAAAGATTGAGCCTTCGAGGGCATAGGTGGTTTTGCCATCCAGTTGATAGGCGATGGTGGTCAGCAGGCGGTTGCTGGAGGCTACGGCGGTGTCGCCTGTGTTAAGTAGGGCGAAGCAGCCGGTGCCATAGGTAGATTTCATCATACCTTTGGCAAAGCAAGCCTGACCCAATGTGGCTGCATGCTGGTCTCCGGCTATGCCCAGAATAGCAATGTCGCTGCCTAGCAGGCTGGTGGAGCCGTAGTTGGCGTTGCAGTCTTTTACCTCGGGCAGCAGTGATCTGGGTATATTAAATAGCTCAAGCAGCTCGCTGTCCCAGTCGCCGTTATGGATATTGTAAATCATGGTTCTGGAGGCATTGGTAGCATCTGTGGCGTGGCTGCGGCCCTGGGTCAGGTTCCACAGCAACCAGCTGTCCATGGTGCCGAAGGCCAGTTCGCCGGCCTCGGCTCTGACTCTGGCGCCCTCTACATTGTCTAGTATCCAGGCGATTTTGGTGGCCGAGAAATAGGGGTCTAGTAGCAGCCCTGTTTTGCTAGTGATACTGGCTTCGTGGCCCTGGTCTTTGAGTTTGCTGCAGTAGTCGGCGGTGCGGCGGTCTTGCCAGACTATGGCATTGTAAACTGGTTCACCTGTTTGGCGGTCCCAGAGCAATGTGGTTTCGCGCTGGTTGGTGATACCTAGGGCGGCGATCTGGTCTGCACTGATACCGGAATTGGCCAGGGCCTGGCGCGCTGTGTCCAGGCTGGTCTGCCAGATATCTGCAGGGCTGTGCTCGACCCAGCCGGAGTCTGGGAAGTGCTGGGCAAATTCCTGCTGGGCCTGCTCCACTATGGCGTATTGCTGATCAAATATGATGGCTCTGGATGAGGTGGTGCCCTGGTCCATAGCGAGTATATATTGGGTGCTCATTGTGGGAACTCCTTATTATTTTTCTTTGGGCAGCGATATCACTTCTGTGCCGCTATACCTATCGTGCAGGCAGCCCCTGCTTGTGGGCAGCAGGCACCAGAGGTAGCCTATGCCTGCGGCCGCCATGGACAGACAGGCCAGCACTGTGCGCAGCAGGCACTGTTGCGATGTGGCCATGCTGCCATCTGGCTGTTGCAGTTTGATTCGCCAGGCTTTCATGCCCAGTGTTTGGCCCTGTTTGCGCCAGCAAATAAAGTAGTAGCCTGCCAGTGAGGCCAGCCAGCCAAGGAAGCTTAGAATTTGCATGACAAGCCCGGGCTGCACGCTTTCTAGCCCCTGGGTGCCGTTGAAAACTATTTTAACCAGCAGCAGAAAGCCGCCGTAGCCCAGCGTAATGGCAAACAGCAAAAATATATCGTAGAGCAGGGCCATGAGTCGGCGCAGCAGGTTGGCGGTGGCTGGGGCTTTCGCTTGGATTGAGTCAGTCATAGTGCTCTTATTTGAGGTTGGTTGAGC